>ERZ772878.72-NODE-72-length-136335-cov-6.43248_pt1 | contig 136335 bp, 129 predicted proteins | sample MGYA00580578_ERZ772878 | MGnify/ENA primary metagenome ERZ772878 (study PRJEB29015, sample SAMEA2737686) | human gut metagenome | biome: human gut; feature: human-associated habitat; material: faeces | place: China | collected 2012 ...
ATAAGATTATTTTAACAGTTAAACACCTCCATAATAGATGTAATACGTTTTGGACAGTGATTACCAAATTTTGTACTTACAGCATCTCAATAAAAGCTGCCATTCTCGTATTGATCTGTTCAATATCTGCCTGTGAATAATCTGTCTCAACCACTGTGTACGGGATTCCTTTTTTGTCTTTCACTAATTTCTTGATAAGTGCGGTTTCCACATTATATGTATGACACGCCTGAAGAACAAGATCTACGACACCATCTACCTGAAAATCATCGATCAGCTCATCCAAAAGATCCAGACGATTCTTATTTGGAGACATACAAGAACATCCAATGTTTAAATATTTTCTTGCGAGTGCATCATATACATCTGGATTCTCTTCATCTACCATTGCTAACGGTTTCATTCCAGTACAGTTTTCAAAACATACGACAACTCCACCATTATCCTCAATTGCACGAATGACTTTCAAGGCCGCACCGCCAGATGGAGATCCGGTTACAAGGATCCTTGGTTTTTTCCCTATATTTTTTCCTTCTGTATATTCTTTTTCAATTTTATCTGTTACCGCATTGATTCTGTCTTCAAGACCTTCTGTGTTAATGTCAAAACCACTTCCATATACAGTATTGATCACATCTAATCCATTGACTGGTGCAGGATCATTTGCCATTACATATTGAAGACGTCTTAATGCTTTATTGATTCCATTTCTTAATTTGATCTGATGAAGAACTGCCTCATCTGTGATCGTTGTCTCAAATTTATCTTCTAGAACTTTCTTGAAACGAAGTAATTCTTTCTTATATAACTGGATTCCATCTTCTGTCTGACAGTTTGGAAGTTCTACGACATGAACTGGTTTAAAATCAGCAAGCATTTCGTACATTTTTTTCTTTCCATCGCATGTTGTTTCTCCTACAACCAAATCTGAAAAATAGAAGAATGGACATTTATCTGTTTTGGCAAATCCATAACTTGATTTGATCAATGGACATAGGTTTCTTGGCAGATCTTTTTCTGCATCTGGGATTGTTTCATCTGATACGGAACATAATCCGACAACTGCTGCACCCATGGCATTTGGAATCTCTCTTGGAAGATAAGTACAAAATACACCGACAACAGGTATCTCTTTTTCTTTAACCTCCTTGATCGCGAGAAAAGAATTCTTTCTCTGCTCTGCAAATTCCTCAAAAATCTCTGGTAACTCTTTCTTTAATTCAACCATTGTTTGAATCCTCCTGTAAGTAAAAATTATCGTTTTATTTTGCGGATGCCCAAAACGGCAGCTCCAATTGCTCCTGTGTATTGACATAATGAATCCGTTGCTACTTCTTTTACTCCTAAATGATTGGCTAATGATCGTTTGATTACATCAAATTGTGCTAGTCCACCAGAGAAAAATACTTTTGGATTCGCTGGCGCCAATTTCTGTGCAAATGCAGCGGTTCGCTGACAAATAGATTCTACACAACCAAGAACAATATCACCAGGTGCAATATCCTGTGCCAATAATCCAACGATTTCACTTTCTGCAAATACAGCACACATATTGTTGATCTTCGCAGGCTTGGCATCTTTTACAAAAGTGTCGATTCTTCCAATCTCACTTTCGACTCGTTTCATCGTCATCTCAAGAAAACGTCCAGTTCCAGCAGCGCATTTATCATTCATTAAAAAATCTGTGACACATCCAAGATCGTCAATGGTGATCACTTTGCTATCCTGCCCACCGATATCTATGATCGTGTCACAATCTGGATTCATAAAAAATGCTCCAGCTGCATGGCAAGTAATCTCCGTGATCTTGAAATCTGCCTGATCTAACAGATTCCTTCCATATCCAGTTGTTACAATAACATCTATTTCTTTATGTTGTTTTTTTATCTCTCTATAAAGATCTTCTAGAGATTTCCTTGGACTGATCGATGTTGGGATCATTTTTGTATCTATTATCTTCGTATCTTCTAACAAAACGGCTTTTGTCATAGACGAACCAGAATCTAATCCTAAACTTATCACTGTACATTGACTCCTTTTGGAAAGTTTTTCGGGTAAATTTTATCATGAAAATGGTGTGGTTGCAATGTAAAAAAACATGCTTAAAAAAAAGAACTATACATTTTCATTCAAATCCTTTATAATAGTATGCTGTGAAAAATAGCAGTATAAAACTGCTCATCATGCATTAAAAAAAGGAGACGAAAGAAAAATGAATCAAGAGAAAAACAAAGGTGCGGAATACGACTTTTACGGGAAACTTCCGCTGCAAAAAGCGATTCTCCTTGGTCTGCAGCATGTATTCGCTATGTTCGTAGGAAACCTTACTCCAGTCCTTATCATTACAGGGGCTTGTGGTATTGCTTCTGGAACCGAATTTGCAGACGTTCAGATTGCGCTTTTACAAAATGCAATGTTAATTGCCGGAATTGTTACACTGATCCAGTTGTACGCGATCGGACCGATCGGTGGAAAAGTTCCAATCATCATGGGAACGAGTTCAGGATTTATCGGTGTCTGCAGCAGTGTTGCATCTGTTATGGGTGGTGGAATCCTTGGATATGGTGCGATCATGGGTGCTTCCATTATCGGTGGGTTATTTGAATCTGTATTAGGATTTATGTTAAAACCACTTCGAAGATTTTTCCCAGCTGTCGTAACTGGTACGGTTGTACTTTCCATCGGATTATCACTGATCGGTGTTGGTGTGAATTCTTTTGGTGGAGGAAATTCTGCTAATGATTTCGGTTCAATCGAGAACTTGTTACTTGGAACAATTGTTCTTGTGATCATCATTGCATTAAAACATGGAACGAAAGGTATCACAAGTGCTTCTTCTGTACTGATCGGAATTATCGCAGGATACATTATCGCAGGAATCATGGGTGTTGTACTTCCTACAACTGCTGTCAATGCAGATGGTGTAGAGTATACAAAAGCATGGGTGTTAAACTGGGATAAAGTTGCTCAGGCTGGATGGTTTGCCATTCCAAAATTTATGCCTGTAAAAATCATTTTTGATGCAAGAGCGATTGTCCCTGTACTTATCATGTTTATCGTAACTGCTGTAGAAACAGTCGGAGATATTTCCGGAGTTATCGAAGGTGGTATGGATCGTGAAGCTACAGATTCTGAGCTTTCTGGTGGTGTTGTCTGTGATGGTATCGGATCTACGATCGCAGCATTCTTTGGTGTTTTACCAAATACATCATTCAGCCAGAATGTTGGTCTTGTTACTATGACAAAGATCGTAAACCGTTTTGCACTTGCAACAGGAGCAATCTTCTTAATCCTGTGTGGATTATTTCCAAAACTTGCTGCATTGATCTCTATCATGCCACAGAGCGTATTAGGTGGAGCAGCTGTTATGATGTTCTCTTCTATCGTGATCAGTGGTATTCAGCTGATCACAAAAGAACCACTAACAATGAGAAATATTACTGTCGTATCTGTAGCTCTCGGACTTGGATATGGAATCGGTGCAAACAGCACAGTTCTTTCTGGACTACCTGAAGGAATTCAGTTGATCTTCGGAGGATCTGGTATTGTACCTGCGGCACTTGTTGCAATTATTTTAAATATTGCATTGCCAAAAGAAGATTAAATAAACTAATAAAAACAGCACTGCATTGGGAATTTTATTCCTGTACAGTGCTGTTTTTCTATATGCTTTCCTGCGTCTATTATCAGCTCATAACACCAATTTCATCCGGTACGATCACATCAGCTTCTGTGCATGCAAGGATATCTTCTACACTATATCCTTCTGCAAGTTCCCTTAACACGAGACCATCTTTTGTAACTTCAAAATAGCAGCGTTCTGTTACGATATCTGTTACACAATGAACTCCTGTCAAAGGAAGTGTACATTTCTTTAATATCTTAGACTTTCCACTCTTTTCACAATGGTCTGTTGCTACGATGATCTTCTTCACTCCGGCACACAGATCCATGGCACCACCCATTCCTGGCACCATCTTCCCTGGAATCGTCCAGTTAGCGATATTGCCTTCTTGGTCTACCTGAAGTGTACCAAGAACTGCTGCATCAATATGTCCGCCACGTATAAATGCAAAAGACATCTCATGATCATACACGCTTCCACCTTTGATCACAGATGCAGGCTGTCCGCCGGCATCAATAACATCAATATCTGCTTTATCCCAGCTTGGGGTTGGTCCACTTCCGACGGTTCCAATCTCTGCTTCCAGCCACAGATCCACACCTTCTGGGAGATAATTTACACACATCAGCGGAACTCCGATACCAAGATTTACAAAATCTCCATCTTTAAAAAACTTTGCACATCGTGATGCGATCAGCTTTCTTCCTGTCAATCCTGCCATATCACTGACCTCCTTCCGCTTTTGCTTTGGCTCGCTGCCACATTGGACACATTGGTCGTTTCTCACCGGTTCTTTCATAGATCATATCGATCACAGGTGCTGGAACATCGATCTCTTCTGGTCCTAGTTCACCCACTTCCACGATCTCTTCCACTTCCACGATCACCGTATCAGCAGCCATAGCCATTGTACTGTTTGTTGCTCTGGAATTCATTCGGAATGAAATATTACCTGCAGTATCTGCTTTCGTTGCTTTGATCAAAGCAACATCTGCACGTAATGGTAATTCCAGAAGATATTCTTTGCCATCGATCGTTAGTTTTTGTTTACCTTCTTCTACTTCTGTACCAAGTCCTGTTGGTGTCAGACAGCCACCTAAGCCTGCTCCACCACAACGGATTCTTTCTGCAAAGGTTCCTTGCGGACTAAATTCTATCGCAAGTTCTCCTGCAAACATCTGATCCTTGGCGATCGGGTTCAACCCAATATGTGTTGTGATCAAACTCTTAACTCTGTGATCTTTGATCAGCTTTCCGACTCCTTGATCCGCCATTCCAGCAGATACAGCGATCGCATCAATGTCTTTGATTCCTTTTTCTAACATTCCATCAATGATCTCATCTGCTGCAAATTCTCCATGCCAGTCTCCAAACATGATCGTCTGTCCATCATGAATTCTTGAGAGCGCTTCCTCTCTTGTTACAACTTTTGACTTCAAAGGCGTGACCTCCCTTCTATGTTTATGGTTTGATCCTGGCTTTATTCTCCTTTGAATTCAGCCTTTCTCTTCTCCATAAAAGCTTTGACTCCTTCTATAAAATCAGAAGATGCCGCACATTCACGCTGTGTCGGAATCTCACATTCATCCAGGTATTTCTTATAATCAGCAAGCCCTGCCTGATAAATCTGTTTCTTGATATTCTTATAAGAAAGTAATGGTCCACTAGCAAATTTCTTAGCAAGTTTCATAACGGTATCATCTAATTCCTCCGCTGGAACTACATCATATACCATTCCGGCATCTTTTGCTTCCTGTGCTTTCATTGGTCTTCCTGTAACACACAGTTCCATTGCTTTCTGAATTCCAAGACTCTTAACAAACAGGTATGTTCCACCGGTATCTGGAACTAGTCCAAGATTCACAAATGCCATAATAAACTTCGCATTGTCTGCGCATACAACAAAGTCCCCTGAAAATGCAAGACTTACTCCTGCACCTGCTGCCGCTCCACTTACACTTGAGATCACAAGCTTACTCATACGCTTCAGACCATCGGTTACATTGCCAACTTTACTGATCAGAGAATCCATATTCACTTCTCCACCTTGTTGGATCAGGTTATAGAAGTATCCAATGTCTCCTCCTGCTGAAAATGCCTTTGGCATTCCTTTTAAAACAACAACTTTTACATTCGGGTCATTCTCACAAGTATCTACTACGTACATCAACTCGTCTGCCATCTGATCATCAATTGCATTAAGATTCTTCATATAGTTCATTGTGATGATACCAACTCCATCTTCTACAACGAACTGCAATTTCTCTAGCTTCATAGGCATATCCTCCTTTAAGTTGTTTTGATAACTATATTGTATCATTTTTTGTACAATTTGTGAAGCTTTTCGACAAAATTAAGGGGTTGACGAATCTCATTTTCTATAGTATCTTATAGCCATAAGGTCATATAACTGACGGAGCACGTGGAATTAACCACATGGAAGTATGATCATTAATCGCCGACCGTCTGGGCAATCTGTCTGGACGTGCGGCGTTTTTTTATTCTATTTTTACAACGCTTTATCGTTCAGATATTAATCCTGTTAACTTTTTACGTACTTGTCCTAAGTACGTATCATCCATAAGGAGGAATACTATGACAGTTGGTCATGTCCATTCCATCGAATCGATGGGTCTGGTTGATGGACCAGGGATACGAACCGTTATCTTTTTACAAGGATGTGCTCTAAGATGTCGTTTCTGCCATAATCCTGATACTTGGGAATTATCTGGCGGGACCGAATACACACCGGAAAAACTTGTTGCAAAGATCCGACGATTTAAACCTTATTTTAAAGAAGATGGTGGTGTTACTTTTTCTGGTGGAGAACCTTTATTACAACCTGATTTTTTAAAAGAGACATTAAAACTATGCAAGAATGAAGGCATTCACACTTGCATCGACACTGCAGGTTATGGACTTTCTGATTATGATGAGATTTTAAATCATACAGATCTTGTTCTTCTTGATCTGAAACACATCCATAAAACGGATTATGAGAAAATGACAGGAAGATCAATGGATCGTTTTGAAGAATTTTTGAATGCTTTAAAAAAACATCAGACTAAGATATGGATTCGCCATGTCGTTGTTCCAGGAATTACTGACAGCGAAAATCATATGGCTCAGTTAAAAGCTTATATTCAAACGATTCCTAATGTAGAGAAAGTTGAGCTGCTTCCCTATCATTTACTTGGTACCAACAAATATAAAGTTATGGATATTCCTTATTCTTTAGAAGGTGTACCTGCCATGGATAAAAAGAAAACAGAGATGTTACAACAAACCTATTTTGATCATGTTTATTTTATGGAGGAAAAATCATGTTAAACGAATGGAATGGATTCAACGATGGTGTCTGGACAAAAGAAATCAATGTAAGAAATTTTATACAGAAAAACTACACTCTCTATGAAGGAGATGACTCTTTCTTAGCTGATGTATCTCAGAAAACAAAAAAAGTCTGGAATAAATGTGAAGAACTGCTTGCTGAAGAATTGAAAAAAGGAGGCGTTTTAGATGTTGAGACAGATATCATTTCTGGTATCACGAACTTCGCACCTGGATATATTGATAAAGAAAATGAGGTGATTGTTGGACTTCAGACAGATGCACCCCTAAAACGTATTGTCAATCTATATGGCGGTAAACGTATGGCGCACCAGTCATTGGAACAATATGGTTATAAACTAAATGAAGAGATCGACCGCCATTTTAATGAATACAGAAAAACACACAATGAAGGGGTTTTTGATGCCTATCCAAAACGTACTCGTCTTGCAAGAACTGCTGGACTTCTAACAGGACTTCCTGATGCTTATGGACGTGGACGTATTATTGGAGACTACCGTCGTGTTGCTCTTTATGGAATCGACCACTTGATCGAAGAAAAACAAAAAGATCTAGACTTTGAAGATGGACCTATGACAGAAGACCGCATCCGTCTGCGTGAAGAAATTTCTGAGCAGATCCGTGCCCTTTCTAAAATGAAAGAAATGGCTGCATCTTATGGTGTTGATATTTCAAAACCTGCAAAAAATGCGAAAGAAGCTGTTCAGGCGGTTTATATGGGATATCTTGCGGGAACAAAAGAAAATAATGGAGCTGCAACTTCCCTTGGACGTACTTCTACATTCCTTGATATTTATATTGAACGAGATCTTAAAAATGGAGTGATCACAGAAATAGAAGCTCAGGAATTGATCGATCAATTTATCATCAAACTTCGTCTGACAAGACATTTAAGAACTCCTGAATATGACGAACTATTTGGTGGGGATCCTACGTGGATCACGGAGTCTATCGGTGGAGTTGGTATTAATGGAAAACCTCTGGTTACTAAGAACTCTTTCCGTTATCTTCATACTTTATATAACATTGGAACTGCTCCAGAGCCTAACTTAACTGTTTTATGGTCTGAAAAACTGCCAGACAACTTTAAACATTTTTGCTCTAAAGTTTCTATTGATACGGATTCTATCCAATATGAAAATGATGATGTTATGCGCCCAGTCTATGGGGATGATTATGCGATCGCTTGTTGTGTATCTGCAATGAAGGTTGGAAAACAGACACAGCTGTTCGGAGCCCGCTGCAATCTGGCAAAATCACTGCTTTATGCGATCAATGGAGGAATTGACGAGAAAAAAGGAATCCAGGTTGTTCCTGGAATCGAACCGATCACAGATGACGTTCTTGATTTTGACAAAGTATGGGAAAACTATAAGAAAGTTATGACTTATGTTGCTGAATTATATGTTGATACAGTAAATATCATTCATTTTATGCATGATAAATACGCATATGAAGCCAGCCAGTTTGCTCTTCATGATACAAACTTAGAGCGAATCGCAGCTTATGGAATTGCTGGTCTGTCTATTGCCGCAGACTCTCTATCAGCGATCAAATATGCAACTGTAAAACCAATCCGCAATGAAAATGGTGTAGCAATTGACTTTGAAACCATTGGTGATTTCCCTAAGTATGGAAATGATGACGACCGCGCAGATGATCTTGCAGTTAACACAGTAACATTCTTCTCTGACGAACTAAAGAAACATCCAATTTATAGAAATGCGATCCATACTTTATCTGCTTTAACGATCACATCCAATGTTATGTATGGTAAGAAAACCGGATCCACACCAGATGGAAGAAAACTCGGAGAACCTTTAGCTCCAGGTGCAAACCCAATGCATGGACGAGACGAAAATGGTGCTCTTGCATCCTTAAACTCTGTCGCTAAAATTCCATATCGCGATGTATGTCAGGATGGTGTATCCAATACCTTTTCCATCGTACCAGATGCTCTTGGAAAAGATCAGGAACAACGAGTACAAAACCTTACAACAATCTTAGACGGATACTTTGTTCAAGGTGCACATCATTTGAATGTAAATGTTATGCATAGAGAAACTTTGATCGATGCTATGGAACATCCAGAAAAATATCCAACACTTACGATCCGTGTTTCTGGATATGCCGTGAACTTTAATCGATTATCACGCGAACAGCAGGAAGAAGTGATTCGTCGTACATTCCATCAGAGTATGTAGATTTTTATGAAACAGCAATGGTGCCTGATTTTTTGATCGAATCAGGCACCATTACTATTCTTCAAACATTTCTCCCTCTATATTACTTATCTGTTCAATAGGGATGATCGTCTGATCTGTCATAACAACTGTGTGTTTATATTTATCAATTTTCTTTACACAACCAGAACAGGTAATATATGCTCCCCCATCTTTCTTAGTATCTGGTACAAAATACGTGATCTCAACCATTTGTTGTGTACCGATCGTTTCAGCGATCAGATATAACCTTTTATTTAATTCTGCTATAACTTCTTCACTCAACACCTGTTTTGCATCTGTTTGTCTTACAGTTTCTTTAATAGCTGCTTCGTGTCCGGTAAGTGCCGCAAAAGGCGAAAACTGTGCTGCCCTGGCATAAAGTGACATACGAGGGTGCTTCTTTGAAGTTGGATGCGGCAGATTGATAATATCATCGTATTTATGATTGTACTGATCCTTCATAATCTTCCTCCATTGACACTGAATACTTACTTTCTATGCTTTATGTCCGCCGATCTGCTCATTACGGTCTTTTGCTGTTGCTCCCTCCTGAAGGTTCATTCCTTTCAAGATAGCGTTTTTCCCAAACTTCTTTTTGATTGTGAGCATTGTCTGTTGCATCCGTTTCTCACGCTCTAAAACGGCCTCTTCTTCGGCTTGTTCCTGTTCCTTTACCGTATAATCTGTAAAAAGATCAAGCTGCTCATACGTTTCTTCTTCCTTTGAAAAACTTTCATCCACGAGCTTGTTCGCTGTGATATTGATTCTTCTGATCAGCAGATTTTTATCCACGATCCGATCATATAATTCCATCACTGCATTTGTGATCAGCATGGTAGATGATGTCTTCCTTTTCAGGTTTGTTGTTCCATGAGCGTGTTTTGGAACTTTCCTTCCATATCGGTCGATCGTAACAGATCCCTTGTACTTCCTATATCTATCTGGATCCGTTAGATTTTCTATATCATAACCTACAGTCAATACGATCTGGTCAGTAACAAGTCTCTTATCTACCAGATCAAGTGTCATAAGATCAGTCATTTCTTTTACAACCAACTTTGCCTTATCAAAGTCATATGGGCAGTGAAGTACTTGCCCGGAGCATACACTGTTGGTTTCCGGTTTGTACGCTTTGACTTGCTCCATAGTACAAGGCTCATATCCCCAGGCATGATCGATCAGCAGTTCCGCATTGATCCCAAACATCTTATAAAGCAGTTCTTCATTATGAAATTCATTTGGCTTTCCGACGGAACATCTTGCAACATCTCCCATTGAGAAAAGACCGTGTTCTTCCAACTTCTTCGCATAGCCTTTGCCTACTCTCCAGAAATCCGTAAGCGGTCTGTGATTCCATAGTTTCCTACGGTAAGACATTTCGTCTAATTCGGCGATCCTTACGCCATCCTTATCCGGTTTAATATGCTTTGCTACGATATCCATCGCAATCTTGCACAGATACATATTCGTTCCGATTCCGGCGGTTGCTGTAATTCCCGTTGTTTTTAAAACGTCTCGTATCATAGTCATGGCAAGTTCCCTTGCAGTCATCTGATAAGTATTCAGATAATCTGTTGCATCTATAAATACTTCATCAATTGAGTACGGAAAAATATCTTCTGGCGCAATATACTTCAGATAAATATTATAAATCTTGGAACTATATTCCAAATAGTATTCCATACGTGGTGGTGCAACAATATAATCAACCTTCAATGCCGGATTTGCATTTAATTCTGTGCTGTCATCCGACGAACCTGTAAATGTTCTGTTTAAAGCTTTCCACCTGCGGGTATTATTGACTTCTTTAATCTTTTGCACGACTTCAAACAAACGTGGTCTGCCTGGTATTCCATAGCTTTTCAGCGATGGAGATACCGCAAGGCAGATCGTCTTCTCCGTCCGGCTTTGATCTGCAACCACAAGATTTGTCGTTAAAGGATCGCGATTTCGCTCCTTACATTCCACAGAAGCATAGAATGATTTGAGGTCAATCGCAATATAAGCCTTTGTCTTTGTCATCGTTCTATGCTCCTCTATTTGCATAATGAATCAACCATCATAGCGAACCACATCATACAAAACATAAATAAAAAACACAATAGTACAGAACCACACCCAACATTTGATTTCCCATCATCGGATGATTCCTTCTTCCCTTGGCTATGCTTCGATGCATCATCTTCTTTTAATTTGTTATAAAGATAATATTCTCTGGCATTGTCTTTCCAATCTTTTTTCCCATTTCGATCATAGTCAAAAAAGGCCATATTGATCACTCCCCATTCCTTAATCTATTCATGTTTTTTCTATTTACTAGAGCTTGGAAAATATGGGCTTAATACTCCAGCTACATTACTGATTGGCATTGTTTGCAGCCATACTTTCCCAGGGCCTGTAAGTATTGTGTTAAACACTCCTTCTCCACCAAACAACATATTCTTTACACCCGGAACACTTTTGATCTCCATCGTACAACTTGCTGTCATCGCGGCCAAATGTCCAGTGTCTACAACAATCTGCTCTCCAGCCTCTAATTCATATTCCACAACATGACCATCAAATTCTGCAAACATGATACCATGGCCAGATGCTTTCTGCATAATAAAACCTTCTCCGCCAAATAATCCAGCTCCGATCTTTTTATTAAAGAATGCAGATAACTCAACTCCATTCTCACCGGCAAGATAAGCACTTTTTTGTAATATCATTTCCTGTCCAGGTGCAATTTCAAATGCCTTGATGGATCCCGGGAAGCATGAAGCAAAGGCGATCATCCCTTCTCCGCCTTGTGCTGTATAAACATTCTGGAACATCTTTTCTCCTGAAAACGCTCTTCCAAAGATCTTTCCTATTCCCCCATTCGAAGTTGTTTCCATTTTCATATTTGGAGACATCCAAGACATTCCTCCACCTTCTGTAACCATTTTTTCTCCAGATTCCAGATAACAGATAACTACTGGAAGTGTTTCACCTAAAATTTCATATCTCATAATGTTTTCCTCCTTACTCAACATTTGATTTGTTATTCTTCTTTGCATTTACAATATAAATTCCAACACATACAAGTGCGAGTGCAATCAGACTTCCGATATTAAATGCCTGTTTGACTTCTCCCAATACCAATGCCGACAAGATTACACTGCATAATGGATTCACAAATCCGAAGATTGCTACCTTTGACACGTCATTATATGCAAGTAATACAGACCAAAGTGTATAGGCAACTGCAGATACCAATGCAAGATACAACACGACCGTAATTCCACCAACTGTTACATGATCTAAATGTCCACCCATTGCGTTTCCGATTAAAAATAATACAATTCCACCAATAAAAAACTGAGTTCCACTTAATATAACTGGTGATACTTTTTTTGAATAGTAATTGATCAATATCGTGGATGTTGCATAGGCTAACTGTGAAATCAAAACGAATCCTTCTCCCATCATCGTAAAGCCGAAATCAAAAGAATTCCCAAGAAGATTGATCACGACAACTCCTGCAAATCCTAAGATGCATCCTGTTAATTTTCTTCCCGTTAGTTTTTCATTTCGTACGATCAAACATGACATTAGGATAGCAATAAAATTTCCTAAACCTGTAATGATTCCACCTTTCACTCCAGATGTATGTGCCACGCCGATATAAAAGAAAAAATACTGTCCAACAGTCTGTGCAAGGCAGACAGGAACTGCATATTTTAGAATCTTTCCATCAGGCAGTGTCACTTTCTTTTCCTGTATAGAAGCAAAAATCAAGACGAAAAGTCCTGCTAACGCAAATCTTATTCCTGCAAATACGATCTGACTGGCTGTGTTTGTCGTATCTACTTGTAACAGTCGATATCCTGTCTTGATCATTGGAATAGCACTTCCCCATAGAATACAGCATAAACTTGCCAGCGCTGCTACAACCCAAGTCTTTGTTAATGTATGATGCTCTGTCTTCATTATCTTCTTATTTGTCCTCTCTTGTATAGTACTTTATTTGTATTAATTCTATCATATTTTCATATCTTATCCAATCCATACATTATTGATATTTTTGTAATGATAACAAAAGACTCAGAAGTCCACGGCTCCTGAGTCCTTTAACATAATTATCATATATCTATTGCATTACTGCATTCCGTTTGCCGTCTTATATTTATACAGCATTTCGGCATGATTTTGTTCTTCTACCTGAATGTCAGCCATCAACTTTCTAAGATCACTGTCACCAAACATAAATACATTTGTATTATACTCTCCGGAAACCAATTTCTCTGTTCCAATTGCATCAGTTGCAAGAAATGCATCATGCATCTTATCTTCGGACTGGCTCGCTGCTGTATAGATTGCTCTTGGTTCATAGTCTCTTCCATCACTGTCATTGCAGTCACTTGACGGTACTGTTCCATCTAAGACCTGTGTGAGTGAATCGTAATGTGTCTGCTCTTTTTTGTGTAACTGTTCAAAAAGATTTTTAAGTTCTGGATCGATCGCCTGCTGTGCGTATTTTTGATACTTTTCTATGCAGCTTTTCTCCTGTGTTCTTAGGTTTTCAATTGCTGTTCTTTCTGTCTCTTTTAATACCATGATATGAGTTCCTTTCTACTTTGGAAATTTTTATGATGGTATTATCTGCTGTTTGATGCATTTCTATGCAACGAATGGCGAAAATTTAACATTCAATTACATTGAAATTCCATCGTACCATCCGTCTGTAATTCTGCTTGATCGGATAAGTAAAATTCCAAAGTCATAATATTTTTTTCATTCAATTCCAGTTTTTTCACTTGATACTTTACCATTTCACTCACAGAAAATTTACCATCTTCTTTATAGATCGTTGTCAAAATTCCTTCTGTCTTTCCATTGTTGCTTTGTAATCGGATATTTGCAAATCCTCCGGAACTATTTTGCTGTAACAATGTTATCGTTGTTGGTTTTCCAGCTTTTGTTTTTTCATAAAATGTTTTCAATTTCTCACCATGACTTGTCTTGGATGGTTTGAATTTTACTGGTGCATTTTTTGTACTATGTTTTTCTTCCCCGATCTGGGCAACAGGATAACCTTTGGATGTTAATGTATCATATAGTGTTTGTAAGTCTTTTTTTGTAACTTTATTCTCATTGATTTTTATGTTTTGACAAATGTCTGAAATTTGCTTAACTTCTTTTTGTGCCTGAGCTTTTTCTCGCTTTGTTATCACCAATGGTTCCCACTTTTTTGTCTTATGATCTGTTTGTTTTGTTGTTTCTTTTATATTTGATGATCTACATGCTGTAAGTGTTATGACACTTGCGAGTAACAAAATAGCTAGCATTAATTTACTACATATATTCTTCTGATATTTTCTTTGCTTTTCTGACCACATATTCTTCTGCCCTTTTAAAATCCTTATGAATAATCCCATATTTCATACCCCTGTCGATTTGTTTTACTTTGATTCCTGTATATTTTGAGGCTTCCTTACAAATCTCTTCGGATACGTCAATCGCCGTTACGTTATAGTTTCGCTTTAGAAAATATTTTGTATCGCGTCCGGAACCGCACCCAAAATCTAAGATGGATGCGCCCGATGGAAGATAAGATAAAAATTTATTTTGTATGTTTGTAAAATCTACGGATCTTGTTGTTTGTATGAATGATTTAGTGTATTTGTTATAATAATTTATGGTTTTGTTGTTCATTGGAATCCTCGCTTAAGTACATTCTAATAACCATTTGACAGCTTTCGCTAATCTCTTTTGGGCATCAGCAAAATGCCCGCCGCTGTTAAATTCTAATGTTGTTTGCTTTACCTTAGGATCATTGCGCAAAATTCGTTCCTGTGTTCTAGTTCGATCTCCAACTCTTGCCATGACCGGATTCTTTGTTTTTTCTTCTTTTCCTCCAAGGCTTAAGTAGATATTGCTTTCATGCTTTATTTGATGATGTAACACATATTCATCCCATTGTTCAAACCATAAAGAACCGGAGCAGCTTGCAATTGCTGAGAAGATATCCGTTTCATATGCTGTCCATAAAGCAAACAATCCTGCAAGGGAATATCCGATCAGATAAATTTCTCTATCTACCCCGTAATCTGCTTTTAATTTCGGAATCAAATCATTCATTAACCATTGTAAAGTCTTTGGACCATTTCCTTTGAAATCATCATCTCCGAAGGCAGCAGGTGACTTCCATGGAGAAAAATCACCATTCCAATCTTTTACCTGAAATGCACAGAAAAGAAAATCCTGATCATTGACTGTCTCCATCAGACAATCCCACATATGTGCTATTTCATTTCCACGATGAGGGTACATTCCCCATAAAATGATCGGACCGCCGGAACCATTTTGCTCTATATAACATGCTTTCTGTTTTATCTGTAATTTCTGCATAAATACATTCATCTCCATAAGTTTTTCTGCTTTTAATGGATTTATTTTCATGAATTTTGGCTTATTCCCTAGTTGTAGAATCCTCCAGTTCTTCTAACGCGTCCATATAATTATCCATCCATTCCATCTGCCATTGTCTGGGATCTGTTTCTGATATCTGGCTTAACGGATCGATTTCGTCAAACATTCCAAGATTCTCTGCCATATCTAGCGGAAACAAAGTTTCATCTGGACCGATTATTACCTGATCTCCAATCCCTAGATTCCTGTCATAAGCTGTTAATTCTTCCATTGAAATCTCTTCTGGTTCATCCACGGCATCTTCTTTTACATAAAAAGTTAACATTGGAATTTCTGCATCTTCTGCTTCTATTTGTACGATCGTATAAATTGGTATTTTATTCATTGTTTGTAATTCCATCATATCACAATCCCCTTGCAATGATCAATTTCATGCTGTATGATCTGTGCTGTTCATCCAAAATATTTTCCATGCTGTTCTGTGACATGCTCCCACCACTTAAATCCCTGATTTTGAAGTGGGGGCTTCTTGCTCAATGGCTCTACTGAGCCAAGTATCTACAAGCTATCCTCGCGTGCCCCGCGATTCTTTTGCCCGGACACGGGCATGTTTTCTTATTATCCAATTGTCCGGATACGGACAGTTTATGCTGTCAACATCCTTCTTGCCTCTTCACGGATGTTGATCGCTGCATTATGATCTCTGTCCATCTTATTTCCACACTCACAGTGATAGACTCTTTCGAATAATCTCAACTCTTTCTTTATCCTTCCACATTTACAGCATTTTTTACTGGAAGGAAAGAAACGGTCTACCTTTATCATTCTCTTTCCCTGCCACGCCAGTTTATAGTCTAACATTTTCCTGAACAGTCCATATCCATTATCATGTACGCTTTTTCCGAAGTGCAGACACTGACTCATTGCTTTCATATCGATATCTTCCACCGCAACTGCATCATAACTGTCTGCGATCTTCCGGCTGAGTTTGTGCAGATGATCTCTTCGCTGGTTTCGTATCTTTTCATGACATCTGGCAACTTTCTTTTTCTGCAGTTCATAGTTATGGCTTCCCCGTACGCATCTTGACAACTTTCGCTGCTCCCTCGCCAGTCTTTTTTCATTTTTTCTGAAAAAACCTGCTTCTTCCATCTCGATCTTTTCTGAAAACACTGCCATCCCCTGCATTGCATAATCTATTCCAAGTATCTTTGCAGTACTATAATCTGGTTCAGCTGCTTGGTTTTCACAGCTGTATCCTTCATACAGCAGACTTGCAAAGTATTTTCCGGATGGTTCCATACTGACAGTCACTGATTTCAAGCGAAGTCCTTCTGCTGGCTCCCTGTGTTTTTTCATGGCGATCCATTTTAATTTCGGAAGTCGGATCCGCTTGCTTTCCACCAGGATATTTCCATTGACCACATTCGTTGTATAACTGTTTCTAGAATGATGTTTTGACTTGAATCTTGGAAATCCAGTCTTGGGATCCCGAAAAAAATTCTTATATGCCTTTTCCAGATGAAGCTGGACATTTGCCAGTGCCAGCGAATCTACTTCTTTCAGAAATGGATATTCCCTTTTATACATGGCTGGTGTGTTTTTTAACATTTTCTTTGTCTTTTCATACTCTCGAATCTTATCATTAAGCATCTGATTGTACAGAAAACGACAACAGCCAAATGTTTTGCCAAGAAGTATCTTCTGTTCTTCTGTCGGATAGATCCGGAAACGATATGCTATGTTCAATACTTTTTCTCTCCCTGGGTTTCAATGTATTGACGGATCACTTCTACTGGAGTGCCTGCTACCGGCACTTTTATAAGCATTGATAAATTTACTAAATTCTGTCCTCGGCTGCGCACGGAATATTACATGCACATGATCAATGTCATGATTCTATTATACCATAGATCGCACTATCGAACAAGTGTTCTTTCACTTTTTCGCAATTCATCTTCCACCTGCAGAGGAAGGAGAATTCTTGCTATATTATGTTAAAATCCTGATCCAGATAATCTACTTCTATCTCCTTATATCTCTTACAAGGTCTCACTCCATCCAAAGATAAACATCCTTCCGCTGTCTCAAATACGCCTGATTTCTTTGTGATCTTCGGATTGATCATTGCAAACTGAAATGGCCCAACTGCTACTACGATAATGTTCTTTTTAACGCCGATCATATTTGCTGCCATTCCAACACAATGATCCAAATTAGCTCTTAGGGTATCTAACAAATCAACTACTACCTGTTGATCTGCTTTTGTTGCATCTGTTGATTTCTGTGCTAGAAACAGTGGATCTTTCATTATGTCTTTTATCATTTTATTTTTAACTCCTTTATTTCCTTTATAAATTCTTCTGTAGAAATATATAAATTTTCTAATATTGGTATCAAATCCATGTTCCCTGAGTCTTTTAGAAAATATATTTTTAAATCCAATTGCAGTCTCCACCCGTGATAGCAAGGCTTAGTAAAGCATCCATCTTTTCGACTTCTTCTTCACCCTCGATTTTCTGAAGTAACTGCGCAGTATCTAAAATATCTTCCATATTTTCATCTGGTCCAATCTCATAGTCAATCTCTGCCTCACAGTCTGGACATGGAATCTTCTCCATCGTCTGTAATGAGAGGAATCTATTCCCACATTTTTTGCATTCATAATATCCACATTTTTTTGTTCCATCTGGTACATAATACATTGTTCGTATCTCCTTTTTTGCTTTATTATCTCATATTATACATCTAATCTGGTCTGTTGTCTTAGTTTTTTTGTTACCGCTATATTTGTTTTTTATCCTTTGTCATATCACAATCCCTTTCCAATCTTATTGCCAGCAGTTGGTTTGGCAATTGGATTTATTTTACAAAATATTTTTCTTAAATCATCACATACTAAGAAACGAGGAGGTTTCAATGCATGAATGATAAGAAAAAGAAACGAGAACTTACGAACGAAGAAATTGATGAAAATATCTTCGAAATGTGCAATATTTGTTCTACCACAGATTGTACTGGATTGATTCAGGTTGTTCCAAGAACAGAAGCCGAGCTTGAATCTTACGAAGAATTGTATCCCTTCCGACCACCGTTTTTACCTCGTGATGATGATTAAGTCGTCATCCATTTTCTCCTGTGACAAGATCTTATGGCCTGTTATGACTATAAGGTCTTGTTTGATCTTTTCACCTTTGAATCTATCTACTTATCTCAAATACATTCTTCTCCTCAGCCTCTACAATCTCACCTGTCTTCTGTGCATATTTTAATCCTCGCTCTACTGCTGATATAAGCACATTACTGCTTCGAGCATATCCCATCGTTCGGATTGTCGCTTTTATTAAGTCTTCCTTTTTCATTCTGCCTTTTTCAAGGAGTGTCATACAAACTGCATTCTTTAATTCCTGCTGACAAATATCATTTACTGATCTTCTGATATTAGCATTCTTATCTTCTCTGAAACTGTAATAAGCAGACGGATCTTGATCTTTGCGCCAATAAAATTTTACTCCCTGCTGTTTGTTCATTTGGGTATTTTCAATCTTTAACGCCTTTTGCGTTGCTTCTAATGTCTTTGGGCTTGATCTTGCAATATTGAAAGATCGTAATGTTTTCTTTACCAAAGTATCATAAGAAACTGGTGCCTCTGTATCAATGATCTGTTGTATTTTTTCAGTGATCATTTTCTTATTTTTACTTTGTACATATTCATCTGTAGATATATCTGTCATTATCAAATCCGCAGATATGTATGATTCTTTATGATACAATGACTCCACATCCTGGTTTGGCTTTGTAAGATTCATATTAGATTTTATAACATGATCTTGTCCTGCAAAATGCTTTGTTATCTTAGGTTCTTGGACAGGAATATCCTTTATTTTTTGCGTATCTTGTATCTTCATAGGCAGAGTACCACGTCCATAGGAGTTGCTGTACCGCATGGGCGTGGGTGAATGCCCATAACCTACCGTTTGCCTTGATTTTGAATATACTGTTTTACTACTTTCAGACTGTTTTCGCTAACGGTCGTGATAAAATAACTGTCTGACCAGAAATAAGGTTTCCAATAATACTTCTTTAAAAGTGTTTCGCCATAAAGTTTCCTTGCCCGCCTTGCTGTCTGTGTCTTTAAAACATTTGCCAACTCTGCAAGAGAAGTTATTGCATCCACTTCCATGAGGATATGGATATGATCTGGCTCACCATTAATCTCCAGGATACGGAATCCACGCTGTTCGGCAATGTAGTGGATACGTTCATAAACAGTATCCTTCACGTCCCTGGTAAGTACCGGATGCCTGTATTTTGTGACAAGCACAATATGATACTATAACAAAAAGCAACTGTGTCTGTGCACATAATAATCTGTATTTTCTTTCTTCCTCATAACGGTTCTTCTTTACACCCAAATATATGTTTGGTATAATTATATTATAAAATACAATGTATTGCAATGCATTAGAAAGGAGACAGCCAATGGCTTATTCTGTAGCACAACGTGTCATTTCAAAAAAAGACAGCATTTACGATTATTGTGATGATCTCAGCAGAAAATCAAAGCTGCTGTATAACGCTTCCCTCTTTCGTATCCGGAATATTTTTACCGGATATGAAAAAGAACATCTCACTTCCAACGAAGCCGAAGTATTCGGGGAAGTAAAATTGCTGCATGAATCTTATCCGGGCATCCATGTCCAAAAAGTAATATGCTACAAGCATCTGGAGAAGCTGATGCGCGTGACAGAGAATCCTGATTTCTTTGCCGGACTCCCTATGCAGACAGCCCAGGCGATCGTGAAACAGGCAGTCACAGATTTCAACAACTGGCTGAAATCATTGAAGGCTTATGCGAAACATCCAGAGGATTTTCTTGGCAGACCGAAGATGCCACATTACAAAAAGGACAGCCTTACTACTGTCACGGTCACAAACCAGGATGCTGTTTTATATCCAGAAGAGTCCGGGGTCTCCTTAAAACTACCGCTCATCAAGGAGCGTATTCTGTTATCTAACATTTCCGGCAGGTCTACGCTGAAGGAGATTAAGATCAAACCATATTATGGGCGCTTCCTTCTTTGTCTGACTATGGAAGAACCAGATATAACAGAAACACTTTCGATGCCCCATGTCTGCGCCATTGATTTTGGTACGGATAACTTCGCAGCCATCGTATGTGATGATCATTCATCAGCTATTTACAAAGGCGGAGCTGTCTTATCCAATACCCAATGGTTTCATAAACAGCGGGCAAAGTACATTTCCATCATTACAAAAGGTCATAGTCAGATGAATGCAACTTCTGCAAGATTGAAAGATCTTTCTTTTCATCATGCGAATTTTACCAAAGACCAGTGCCATAAGATTAGCCGAAACATTATCGACTTCTGTCTGGAGCATCAGGCTGGGACTTTAATCCTTGGAGTAAATCCACTTTGGAAGCAGCGCACCAACATGGGTACTGCAAGCAATCAGAAGTTTGTAGCTATGCCGATCAGCATCCTGCGTACCATGATCTCCTATAAGGCATTGAACGCAGGTATCCGCATCATCGAGCAGGAAGAAAGCTATACATCAAAAGCGGATATCACCATGAATGATTATCTTCCTACTTACGGAAAAGACGACAATAACGCAACTTTTTCCGGTGCACGTATTACACGTGGGCTTTATCGTTGTGCGGATGGGACGCTCTTGAATGCAGACTGCAATGCAGCCGCAAACATTATGAGGAAAGCAATCCCTGATATCTGGAAGGATACCAGTGATTATACATTCCTTTCATCCCCAAAAGTGTATGGATTCCACGAACTGAACCCTAAAAGTATTCCTGTCAAAAGGATAGTGGCATAAATGAATATGCCTTAATTGGTACGGACAGCCAGATTTTTTGGTCAGAAATGGGTAACTGTCACGACTGTTAGAAAGCACTTCCATAGGAGCCATTGCACCGCATGGGAGGGGTAATTCATGTCCGAGGTATTTTTTATACAAATGTCGTGAATGATTGGAAATCCGTTGTAGATCACCGCATAGTTTAATACTTTGTCGATCTTATATGTCAGTTGTATTTTGGCATCTTCCATAGTGTATACTCCCGTTATTTTTTCATTTAACTTTTTCTTTCTATTTACTAATCTTACTAATCGTCCAATACTCACTATTTCCACCGAATTTCTTGAAAAATAGAATATTCATGCTAAAATAAATAATTGAATTAAGAAATCATTATAAATGAAACAATCGTCAAAGAAGGTAGTATTATGAAATCAAAACCTAAAAATTTTTCCTTACTTACAATCAGCACACTCATTATGGCTGTCGGAATTTACTTCTTTAAATTTGCAAACAATTTCACATTTGGTGGTATCACAGGTATTGCCGTTTTAGTTACAAAATTCCTTCCTATTTCTTCCAGTGATTTTTCTTTTGTTGTGAATATTTTATTGCTAATCATTGGATGGATCGTCTTAGGTAAAAGCTTTGCTGAAAAAACAGCTTACAGCACGATTCTTTTATCTGTAAGTTTATCTCTTTTAGAGCGAATTTATCCTATGAGTCATCCACTAACCAATGAGCCATTATTAGAGTTGATATTTGCAATCTTATTGCCAGCGCTTGGTTCAGCAATCTTATTTAATATTGGAGCTTCTAGTGGTGGTACAGATGTTATCGCCATGATTCTTAAAAAATATACGAATGTAGATATCGGAAAGGGCTTAATGATCTCTGATCTTATCTTTACTCTCGCAGGATTCCTAGTGTTTAACGTCAAAACAGGACTTTATTCTTTGCTTGGTCAGATTATGCGTTCTGCGTTGATCGATAACTTTATTGAAAGTTTTAACCGTTCTAAATATTTTCATGTTGTAACTTCCAATGCAACATGTATTTGTGATTTTATCCAAAATGATCTACAGCGCGGAGCAACCATTGTAAATGCGACCGGAGCCTTTACAGGGGATGATAAATATATTATCCTGACGGTTCTTAGTCCTTCACAGGCAGTGAAACTTCGAAACTTTATCAAAGAACATGATCCAAAAGCTTTTCTTTTAGTTTCTAATACAAGTGAGATTATCGGAAAAGGCTTCCATTCTGTCTAGGATGGACAGCCTTTTCTCTGCTTTCTTCTGGTACATAATACATTGTTCCTATCTCCTCGTATAATATCTCTTATTGATTCTAACATAATTGTTTGTGGTGTAGCATCATAATTTTCATCCATCCAAGCTACAGACTCATCGTCCAAATAATCCATGAAATCAATATATGTATTCTCATCATCCATTTCGAAAATTCCTTCTTTCTCAAAGCTCAAAACTCTCTGAATCAGCTTATTATCATTTAATCTTTTCTTGCACAATATAACACCCTAAATTTCTTATAAATCTCGGATTTTTCATAAATTAGCTGATACATTAAATATTGATTTACCCATTTCATAAGCACGTTCTAATAAATCTTCTTGTTCTTTCACAAGCCCTGCATCCATAACATTTGTCGCATATATTCTTCCTTTTACTTTTGAATCATCCAAATGCTCTACAAATCCATCAAGATCACCTAAAGATCTATTTATAATGTCTTCTCCCAATCCTGCTGAAATAATATAATACACATTTTTATGTCCTAAGTTCTGCCAGATTGGATATGTACGATCAATGAATGTTTTCATCTGAGCTGAAATTCCATAAAAATAAACAGGGGTTGCCAAAACTAATATATCTGCCTGTTGATATGCTTTTAAAATATCTCCCATATCATCTCGTTGAATACATAAACCTTCATTTTTCATACATGCGTCACAAGCTTTGCAGAAATTAATTTTTTTATCTGACAGGCGAATCATCTTGACTTGATGACCTGCACTTTTGGCTCCTTCTGCAAATTTATCACATAGAATCTGAGAATTACCTTTTCTTCTTGGACTTGCTGATAGGATTAATACCTTTTTAGATTCTTTTAGTGATTTTATTTCCACGTTCTCTTCTTTATTTTCCTGATAAGTACGTTTTCTATCTTCAAAACTTATTACATTATGAATTCTATTTGCCTTTTTGATGCCCAACCGCTCCATGTCCATATGAAACATCTCAATCGGCATTCCATATTCGTGAAATCCCTCGGGGATGCATAGATTATTATTAACACAATCATTTAATTCATATGAATATTTCTGATATCTATCTATATTCCATTCATAACAATTCATAATCTGTGTTATATAATTAATTGCACCGAGTGTTTTTCGACCATGTGATTTTGTGATTTGAATGTTTCCTGCTAACTCGAAGTATTTCTTGATTTCCTTTTCCTGATATCCAATTTGCTTCATTGCATTAGAAATGACTTCATCTATATACAACGTATAATACTTCCAATTTCTTGGTTCAATGTCCATCATAGCGATCATAAAACGATTACTGACATTTGCAATTAACAAGACATTTCTTCTTCCTAATTTAACTAAATGCGTATCCCAGCAAAATGCAAGTTCCGTTGTTTGCTCATATGGCTGATGTATGTCTTGATTTTTTAAACGTTTTTGAATTGTTTGTGTTACTCCTATTTCCATTTCTATTTTCCTTTTTAATCAGTTTGTTGTTCATTTTTTGTTTAATTTAGATTAACGCATCAATTTAATTTATATGTTCGTATCGATTTAAAATCCTCCATTTTGATATGCTCTAGCAATTACATAAGATGGTTCATAATATGCACTCGCATTATAGTTGTCTAATACCTCACAGATTTCATCATTATATACTCTGATAATCGCTTCTACTTCCGTTTCTTCCATTTGCATTGTATCAGAGATCAAACGTTGATAAACTTTTCCCATTTGAAGAGCTGTTGGAATTCTATCTACCAAATCTTTGTCTACATCTGTGACATCAACATTTCCTTCTTCTAATTGATATTCTTCAATCCAATCATCCTCTACTGACTTAGGATTCTCTGAATGAAGAACATTTGCTACACTGATCAAATGTTCTAATTGTTTTTTCCCTATTTTATTTACAATGTAACTGTTTTTTTGATGGATTCTTCTTGCAACACGTTCTACCATATAGCAAATGAAATACACATCGTCTTTCTGTATTTTTTCATCTGGAAAATAAATGTTTGTCATAAATTCTCACTTCCTTCAAAACTTATTGTTTCTAATGCCTGCTCTGTACAAAAAACTATTTGATGTGTTGGGTATTTAAATTTAACAAGTTCCCAGAACGCTGCTTTACTAATATTTCCAGCTACATAATCTTCTACATAATCCCATACTTGATCATCTGCCATTGGCCCTTCTACAATATCATATGTATGTTCTATTCCTCTTCTGCAATCGACTACAAATTGTAGCCATTCTTCTGGTGAAATATATAAATTTTCTAATATTGATATCAAATCTATATATTCTTCTTCACTTTCTTTGTTGTGCTTATACTTTGCCATTACTACTAAGTATCCGTGATCCCATTCTTTTATTTCCGTGTATTTTTCTAATGAGTATGGTGCCTTGAACCTTATAATACGATTTCCATATTTAAAAACTGTAAAATTTTTTTCGTTACCCAATATTGCATAATTCATTATATATGTCCTTTTTCAACACAATTATTATACCATTTACGATATTGATATTTTATCACATTACTAATATCCCGACAATGAAAAAGCCACTGCTGATCAGTTACTATTTCTTTCCAATAGAATACTAAATCACAATGGCTTTTGTAAATTTTATTTAATTGTTTTCGTCGCATATAATCTAGTAATTGAAATGTGTATATTGTTTATAATTTTCGGTTAATTTTGATTAATACATTAATTTATTTTGTTAGCTAATTTCTTAATGTCTACGGGACCAATGTGGTCCTACATTAGATGATGAATGAAAATTGTACCTATTAATATTCTACTGTACATATTATATACACTTTAAGTGTATATGGCAACAATACATAATCTACTATTTTTTCATTAATATCGTATGTTTTTTCACCCTGTAAACTATTATAACAAACTGTTAGTTTGGTTGAAATTCCATCTTTCCTACATAATTCCTGTAAAGTTTCCATATACGCATCAAAGGCTACCTGATCTTTTATATAAAACCATGCCTCTTGTGCTGCTTGCCCATGTTTATTAAAAAATGATTTATTAATAGTCACATCCCTTATTTTTAAGTTTAATATATCATCTAAAAATGTATCCCAGAGATTATCACTCTTATATTTATACGTTATCCGTTTTTTCGAATTAACAGTCTCATATTTTCCTTGTTTAGCATATTCCAATAATTCTTCTTTTATATTTTCATATGATGTTTGTGCAGAATCGACTCCCTTTGCATATGACTCCTTTTCCCTTTCACTTAATACATCTTCTGGTGCCTTTGTGACTCTATTTAATTCATCTTGAAATAACATAATTAATTCTCCCTCTCTATCATCAGTAAATACGTTTTCTTATTTAATTACAATAATCCATAGCGCCAAAAACAAAAATAAATAAAGCAATAGTACACTATAGATAATATTCCCTGTTCCATTCTCGATTTCGCAAGGTACCAGCTCAGGAATGCTTAAGTTACAAAACAGCTTTCTCATCTAATCAGCTTTTATTACACCAGTAAAATGCGATTCAACAATTCCATCCATCTGGTCTGCAATCTCTGCAAATGGCAAATTCAGATCAAGCGTCTTAACACTTATTTGACTTCCATGCATCTGATACACATTATCCGGCTGGATTTCTTCTTCCGTCTTAGCATATAAAAGCATTCCTGAAACTATATTATCATCTTCTCCAAATTGATAGCTTCGATTTTTTACATAGGTAAAAATCTGATACAAATTGTTTGAATGAAGCGTATGTTTATCAAAATGGACCTGTGTAGTGCGACTGTAGTATTTTGCATCAATGATAAGCACTGTATTGCCACGTTGCAAATGAATATCACTTTGCATAACCGGTAGCATTGTTCCAACACCATCGTCTAGTGCCCATGGAATCTGTGATGCACTAACAGACAATTCCGGATAATGTCTGCTGTAATATTCCAGAATGAATTTTTCATACAGTCTGCACATACGCTGCTCATCTACAAAAGACGCTAATCTATAGTCACCTGCATCTGTTGTGATAAGCATCCCTTCAATAATCAACTGACAAATGCTAATTAACATTCTATATGTTTGATTATTACGCTGAAAACGAATCGATGACCATTTGATTTCTGTAGGTTCTACGGAATCTACATTTGAGAAATACAACATTTTCTTCTTCAGATCATCTTTGTATTTTGCTTTTACTTTGCCGTTTCGTAAAAGCAGCATTACTGTTGTTTTCAAGATTTGATTCAACATGTTATTTTCTGACAGCTCATCAAAATCACAGGTGAGCATTTGTTTATGCAGCAACCTATTCTTAATTGTGCCTGGCATATTTATTTTACCACGCATAACCGTCAGCTCTTCCTGATGACTTATATATTCTCTGTAAAGTCCCTGCTTCAACTGCAGCCCTATGCCCTTGGCTAGGATTGCAGCCAGCAGATTATACATTTCATCAAAAGACTCTACTGCAACATCATCATATGTCTCTTGCTTCAGTGTCTGAAAAGCATAGGAAAGCATATGGTAAATATTATTGATCAGAATACTCTTGTTCTTTGTCATTGAAATACCCCATGCAAAATGTTCTCCCAACGCTGCAATTTATCTGTATCATCAAACCAATACTCTGCTAACATTGGCAATATATCAAAATCAACTACATCTTGCATCCACTCATCCGTACATTCCTTTGTATTACAAAAATAGCTATGTCCAATACAGAATCCTTTCCCTAGAGATTTGTCGTTTGCAATTTCTCTGTTCAGTTCCTTAATGCGGTCAATCAACGTATTAAATGTGTCATTTGCAAATGCTTCCTGATATTTAATAAATCCTTCCGAATCAAATCCTGGTTCCATATCAAAGAAGCTAAATCGGCGGCGAAGTGCATAATCAATCATTGCCAAACTTCTATCAGCCGTGTTCATCATACCAATGATATGTAGACGCTTTGGAACGGAAAAGCTGAGACCATTATAGGCTAATGTTGTCTTTGTCTCTCGATAGTCAGCCTCAATCAACATCAGTAATTCACCAAAGATTTTACTCATATTGCCTCGGTTAATCTCATCAATGATAAAGAAGTAATCTTTATCTGGATGGTTCGCTGCTTTCTGACAGAATCTATAGAAAATTCCATATTTCAGTTCAAATCCATCCTCAACTGGTTTATAACCCATCATAAAATCTTCATAGGAATAATTCTGATGGAACTGTACAAACTCGATGCGATCATCATCTTTCTCTCCCATCATCGAATAAGCCAGACGTTTAGCTGCATAAGTCTTCCCAACACCAGGTGCTCCCTGTAGAATAATGTTCTTCTTCCTTGTTAGAACAGCTACGAGACGATCGTATTTTGCCTCGGTCATGTAAACCTGATCTAAGAATTTTTCTTTTGAATACTCATCTTTATTTTTCTTAGCTGTAGGCACTGGATTTTCTTCACGGATCAAATCAATAATAAATTCGTATTCATCCTTTGTTAATTTAAATAAACTTCCCTGAATGATACTGAAATATTCCATTTTTTCCAGTTCAGGGCAAGCTTTCAATGTTGCAAAATCAATTGGTGATGAGAGTCCTTCTAACTTTTCAAAATATATTCTCTCTCCATCCTGCTCTGCATTTACACGAAATATAGCGACAATTTGCTTCACCGGAGTAGACTCATATCCGATCACCATATCTCCAGCCTTTGCATCAAGAAAGTTTTGAAAGATTCTACGCTTATTCCCATTGTCATTAAACAACGTATAATTCTGAACTTCTCCCACTGGCATACTGGACATACTCCACATTTTTGGATTTGCATTCAAGAACCAATATTGCTGTCCATCATCTTCTTGAGGCTGTGCATAAAGAGGAACATTTGTTGAATCTTCCTTGTTCCAATAACGAAAAATAAAAAATCCAACATCTATTGTAAGTGTCCGTAACTCTGGATCCGCATAACAAGACGACGTAATCTGAGAATTTAGCAGATTTCTAAGCTCATCGTCCTGCTGTAATTCTGCACATATCTCATCGTATAATGCCATGAAATTTCTAATATTATCTACATAAGCACCCTTCTTAAACCGATAGTCACTTTCAAGTTCCGATGAGACAGCTTTTACTTCACTGAATTTATAGATATAATATTTGTCTGGATAGCGCAGCCACAAATATGCCATGATTGCATTTTCATACTGATAGTGCTGTGCAGCTCCATTTGTATAACGCTCCAACAATGTATTGGATTTATCTTTAAAGTTAGCAATTCTCTCACATAAATCTTTACTCTCGTCATATAGTTCCATATACATGGAACGTACCTCTTCTGGAGCAGCCTCTGCAAAACTGATAATCATTTTTGCTGGAAAGTTATTCGCAGACGCAAGCAAATTACCAACCTGATCCAGAGATTTCTTAAGCATCTGTGCAAAATCAGGTGAATTAATATCCCAATTATTCTGGAAGCATTGTACAGCTTCCCATTTGTATTTTTCGTCGGGCCACTGTTGCTGTACAAAAACTTTTTTGTATTGTGCTAGTATCTGTTTTAATCGAATTTTGTTGAACATTGTTATTCACCACCTTTGTAATGATTCTTTGAAACTTTTATAGATTTCTTCATGATTTCGTAAGATCTCAGGATCTTATATAAATTTCAATTATTAACTATATCGAACATTGGTTTATCTTAACACTTGCATATTTTATATTACTTAATCTCAGATAATTCAAATGGTTCTTTTTCATACAATCCCAATGATATATGGAATTGTTCATTTAATACTCTTTTAAATAATTCTGATACATTAACCCGCTCTAGATTAATTTGAGAAAACACGTCCTTACTTATTTGTAATTTTGCGACATTAAGCTCTCTATAATTTCCATATGCACTATCATAATAATTTAAAAAACCAGTCAAATTTACTGCACTTACATAATTATATTTATCTGAACACATAATCATAGCTACTGAACGTAATAAGAGCCTTTCTATCAAATTTATTCTAATTTTTGTTGCATGGATTCCATCAAATTTTTTTTGTAATATTTCTCCACTTTCTTCATCATATATAAATTTATCTATCACACAAATTTCTCCCTTATCTGGTAATTTGTACCTATATGAAAGCATATTTGTTTCTGCATCATATTTCAAAACTTTAGTAACAGCATCATAATAATTTTGTGTATCAAGAGTAAAGTCATCGCTCTGTAAAACAAAGTTAAAGAATTCAATAATTTGTTCTTCGTCACCTTTCATAAACTTGGATTTCATGTCATCCACAAGTTTATGATTTTTCCTCTGATTATCATCAAACTGAAAACGCTTTCTGTTTACTCTTTTCTGATAATCTTGTTCATATTTATGCTGTAATAACTTAGCCTTTTCTTGTTTCTTCTCTAATTCCTTTTTTGCTTTATTAGAAAATATCGCTCTGATTTTAAGTATACTTGTTATCTGTGAATCCTTCTCCGCATCCTGCTTACTTGTATTCTTTGGTACTATAAATTCCGACCAATCCTTAAGACTCTCATAGTATTCGTCTACATCAACAGGATGTAAATTGTCTATATGCAATCTTCTATAATATTTTCTCTGTAATCTTAACTGCTTATTTTGTTCTAATATGAATTCATTACATTCTTTATTATACATGCTATTATCAATCCTTTATTTTTTATCTCACAAAACTTTTTCTATAGTTTCAAGAGCATTTAATAATTGTATACATTCGAAACGTTTTATCTCTCTACAGCACTTTCCATGCAATAGCCAATTTCTGTTTATGTATGGTGGCTCCACACCTTTTTCAAATGTATATTCTCCATCCACAAATAAACGATTCAAAAAAGCTATTAACGAAGGATATATATCCCAAAAATAAAATCTCTTAGCAAAAAAAGAATTACTTTCTGCAAATTTCTTTTGTTTTACATCAACAAAACCTTTATCAGAAAACTTTTCTTTGTATTTTGTTCTTGGTGGAAATTGAACTAATGCATTTACTCTTGCCTCTAATAATCCCACCAGATACATAGCAGACGTCATATAATCATTATCTTGAAATGCTTTAATTCCTCGAGAATAATAATTTCTATTTACTGGATCATTATATTTTCGTTCCAAACTGGTAGTAATACTTTTTATAACACGATCCTCATCTTTTTCAAAAAAATATATAATTTCCTCTATCCTGTCCTCAATAAGTGCTTTATACCAATTCTTTATATATCTTGGATTGCTATGTCCAGAAACACCCCATCCATGTTCGCCTAAAGTTCTACATACCTCAAATTCCTCACCATACTTTTTTTCAAACTTTTCTTCCGATAAACTCTCACTTTCTTTTACTACTTGTATAAATTCTTTCATTTCTTTAGATAATTGAAAAGTTTGAGTCAATTCGGAAAGTTGTTTTGATAATCTGGTAAAATCTACCATTTGATTCTTAAATTCTTTAACTGCGCTTAACATTTCTGGATTAATATTTGTTTCTAGTATGGAACTTAACTGTAAATTATCCTGACTCATTGCAAAAAATTCAGGCGATAAATCCTTTGTGATTTGACTTATATTTTCAATCATCTTTTTGTATTCATCAGAAAACATCCAATAATTATTTCCCAAACAAATCACCTCATTCGCTTTTCTTCTATTACATGCTTATAAATGTCTCTTAATAAACTAATAGAAATATCTAAATCAGCATCTTCGACTATACGTTCACTATCGGGATGATCTATAGCATTTCTAATGAATACAGGAAGTGTATAATAATGATTATATGATGTATCCTCTCTTTCATGTATTTCTGGATCATATTCTCCGTATTCTTTTATATATTGATCTATAGATACGATTTTATTATTTACGTTACTTTCTTCTATATTGCACAGTGTATTGTGTAATGCTCCGAATAGTTGAATATGATATTCCCTTTTTTCAACACCAAAGGCCAAATAATTTATCTCTGCACTTGAATACGAACCCAATAATACATTGTCTACTGTCGTTGCTTCAATTCCTGAATCTGATTTTTTTAATAAAATAATTTTTACATCATCTCTATTAGCTTTATTCATTGCAGATTGAACAATATATTGAGAATGTGTTGCTATCATCAATTGTGCAATTTGTTTTCCATCTTCATTTGTAAATAGATTTCTATAAAATGATAATATCTTTTCCTGCCATTTTGGATGAAGACTTAATTCTGGTTCATCAATAATAATAGTTGAAGCATTTTCAGCATGATACAGTAAATCCGTACCTCGAAAAACTATTTGCTGTTCTCCACTACTTAAATCATTAATATCTATTTGTTGTTTTCCTCGCATAAAATAAACTGTATTTTCATCCTCTTTGGGGTCTATTCCTATATAAGATAAATCTTCAAACATACTACTATATGCTCTTTTAAATCTTTCTATGCGCGAATTTTTCCTCATATATTCTTCGTATGTATGTTCAAACTGTGGATTCAACTTCATATATTTTATATATTCACGATCATCTTCTTCCTCCATATCAATTAGTGCTCGTACAACTTCAGAATAATTTGCACCCTCTTTTTCATATATATTTTCTACATGACTATCTTGGAATTCATATCTTTTTAACCTTGCTTCAAATCCTGATCTAGCCTCAGAAAATAGCACTTTCTGCGCACGAATATCATAAGGTTTCTCTATCCATAACTCTGCTCTTTCTAAATTAAAATCACTTTCAGACATTCCATCTTCTGGTCTAGGATATAAAGCCTCTTCATCTCTTAAAATCACATGAACATTTTCATTCTTATCAAGATATTTTATCTCCTTTAATGGTGAGCATTCTCCCAAGTAACTTCCTTCTTGAAAATCTTTAATCATCTTTAAAATTAATGTTTTTCCACTTCCATTTTCCCCAGCAAATACAATTGTATTACAAGCTTTCTTATTTTCATTACGAAAATCCAGTTCTAAATTACCAATTCTTTTAGGATCTTCAAATTTTATATATTCTATCATTACAATGCCCTTATGTTATAATTATCGTATAGTTACTTAGTGATTTATCAATGTATATGTTGCTTTAAATTCTTATAAATAGCTTTCTTTTTTACCAATTTAGAATTAAAAATTCTTTTTTATCTAATTCTTTAACCTCTATGTCCATCCATTCATCTAATTCTTTAATATTAGACTTCCATTTTTCAAACGCCTCATTATTCATATTTTCTAGCCACCCATTCCACGATATTTTTATACTTCGTCTCCCATTTTGAATAATTGAAATGTTTTCTAGAACTTGCTTATATTTTAATTTTGACTTTTCATTTTCACAAAATCTTTTTACAGGTTCTACTGTATCCAATAAACATAATATAAAATTTAATGGATACCTATCATAGTTCCATTTTTCTATATACTCATTTCTATCCAAATATCCGAACCATATATTATGTGATATAATTGCATCTGCAATAAATGCAAAATGATCCATATGTGATCTATCCCAAAGAAGTATTCTATCATTATTTATCTTTTCAATTTGCATTTCCTTATTTCCCAATTTTTGCTCATATTCTCTATATATTGATTCAAAAAAATGATACCCTGCTATAATTCCATGATCTAATTTCATATCTTCTTTTCTTTTGCTTAAATATTGCAATATGTAATCTTCCGAAAATCTTGGAATAAATTTTTTTCCATTTTGTAATGTATAGTTATAGATATTTTCTTTGCTTCTCAATACATCTTCAAAATATTGAATATTCTCCATCGTATTGTTCTCATCAATATTTTCCTTGCATGACGCAATATCATGAAATAAGGCTGTTAAAAACCATGTATATCTAAAATCATACCACGAGGTAATTTTATTATTTAAACTCTTTATATATTTTGAAAAATACTTTTTTAAATCCTTATCAAAACTTTCAGCTAATGCATATCCCAAAAGATATAATGAGACCATATGCACACTTCTTACATTAGCAGATAATTTCTCTATATCTTCATTCTTTGATAAAATACTACTTATAGCCGTCATTTTATACCCACACTGGAAATGTCGTTCTATAAATTGATAGCATTTTTTCTCACATTTTTCTCCTTCAAACATTTCTTCATATCTTATTGGGCACGAATAATAACTTAAATTTTTACACAAATCTCCACTATAATAAAGATTTTGATATTCCTTTGCCAAAGTTTGGTTCATACTTATACTCTTCCTCCATTTCATTAGCATTAAATATCTGCATAATTAAGATTTTTATTGAATTATTTTTGTAATTTCTACCGAAACTTATGTCTTCACAAAAATATACCCGTCTTTATATTTTTTTCTCATATTTAACAGCATCTTTATTTACTAACCTTATATTTGGATAACCATTCTTAAATTCTGCATAGCCCATGAAAACAATATAATATAATGAGTTCTCACTTATATGCAAAGACTTTTTACCTTGATAAAGACTAGCTCTTTTTTTCCATTCATTATTTTTATTCAATGAATAAACGTTCAGAAAAGACATTTTATATTCTTCTTTTGTATATGGATCTTTTTTCTCTATACAATTCATTTCTAAGCGTACAGTTCCATAAAAAACATAAACTACTCCTTCATCCAACTTATCAATATAAGACCCTATCTTTTTTCTTCTTAACGCATTTAAATTATTTACGTGTTGTTCATTTACAGGGATTAACATTGGCGATACTTTTATGTTTTTATCATTTGCATTAGTCGCTTCTAAATTATCATGTATTAATTGAGGTTTACACAATAATCTCATAATTGAATCAAGTTTGTCTTGCAATTGCTCCTTAGTTAATGAATCAATATATTTTTTTATTATCACCCTGTTTGTAACATATTTATAGATAAATGAGCAACCTTGTTGATGTGAAGATGAAGGTATACGTTTTAAATATGCACGATGCTTTGATGTTTCTGCCACTAATGTCAATTGTGCCTGTCTACATTCTGGACAAAACATATCATTACGAAACTTATTTCCTTCATAAGAATCTCTTACTGCATCATCAATAGAAAAAGTATCATTCTTTTGTTTAGAATAAAAATCTATAAAAATTTTTTTATTATTAGCCATACTGTTCACCTCATTCTGTATATTTTTATTAAAATTCTACAAGAAAAATTTGATTCTTCTGTTTTCAATAAAATCTTAAGTTTTATCTTACTTAATGTTATTATACCAGAATAATTAATATATGTATAGAGGAAAAGGAACGTTTGTTCTGTACATTTTCAATATGTATGAAATTATTATTATGTATTCAGAATCCTTAAGTCTTCTCTAATATTACGATAATCGTAAACGGTAAATCAGTGTTCCCTACAAAATCCTAAAATAATCTGAGATAATTAACTCAAGATTTTAAACAGTGTCAAAAATGTTAAGCCTTAACTTTTTTGACTTGTAAAAAAGTTTGAGTCTTAATATTCTTGATTTTTTAGGAGGCGATATAGTTTATGTCAAAAACAACTTTAGTCACGCAACAAGTTCAATTGCAGGAATGGTTTCAGATGATGCAGGAATCCAAAGGACGACCTCAACAGATCCCTCTGGATGAATGGTGTAAAGAGAATTATGGGATTTCTGCAGCTGGATATTATTACAGAGTCAGAAAGGTAAAAGAAGCTTATCTCGATCAAGTATCTGAAGAAAAACTTCAGGAAAATCTAGCAATCGTACCCAAAGAACTGTTTCATGAAGATCAGAGTGTACAAAAAAATCCCTCAAAACTTCAAACCACAGATTCTTTCCTTGATATCTTTCAGGATGATCTTCGCATTCGTATCTATGAAAATACGGACGAACAACTTCTTTTCCGTGTGCTGAGGAACCTGAAAAATGCTGAATGATGCAAAAGATCTTCAGGCTGTTTATATTGTGTGTGGTTATACAGATCTAAGGAAAGGAATCGATTCTCTTTCAAACATCATTTCTCAAACCTATGGGATGGATCCTTTTCAGCCTGGAACTCTGTTTATGTTCTGTGGACGTAAAACAGATCGGATCAAGGCACTTATATGGGAAGGTGATGGATTTTTACTCTGTTATAAACGGTTAGAACAAAAAGCCAGTAAATTCCAATGGCCCAGAAGTCAGGAAGAAGTATGTAAGCTTACATCCCAGCAGTTTCGATGGCTGATGGAAGGTCTGACGATCCAGCCTAAAAAATGTATTCAGAAAATAGATCATCCACGTTTCGTCTGAACATTCTGTGGATAAAGTATTCCTGTCAAAATGACTTTATCCACGGATTTAAAAAGTTGTCTCATATCTCTTTACATGCGTTTATGTTCTATGATAGTGTGGTCTTATGAAAGAGATCATATTTAACGAGGGACAATTAAACAGATTTACAAAGAAACAGATCATCGAACTGTTTCTTTCCCAACAGGAACAGCTGCAAAAACAGACAACACAGTTAGAAGAACTGAACCGAAAGTTTGACCTGATCTATGAACAGCTTACCATGTCACGAACAGATCGTTTTGCTCAGAAAACGGAGAAATTTGATTATGAGCAGCTGACTCTGTGTTTTAACGAAGCTGAAGTTACGATAGACACAGACTGTACAGAGGAACCATTGATTGAAGAAGTCATTCCTGCATATCAACGTAAAAAAAGGCCGAAAGGAAAACGTGATGAAGATCTGTCAGGACTTCCAGTCAGGGAAGAATATCATGAACTTTCTGAAAAACAGCTTTCTGAGCTGTTCCCAAATGGATATCGGAGACTTCCAGACAGGATTTATAAAAAACTGGATTTTCATCCAGCAACTTTCGAAGTGATCGAGCATCATGTCGCTTATTACAGTGCAAAAAATGAAGATAAGATCATAAGTGCAGAACGTCCTTCCGAAATCTTAAAAAATAGTATCGTAACGCCATCCCTACTGGCGGCAGTCTTGAACTTTAAATATGTGAATGCGATGCCCTTGTATCGTCTGGAACAGGAATTTAAAAGGAATGACATTTATATTTCAAGACAGACAATGTCCAGTTGGGTGATCAAAAGCAGTGAACGCTATTTATCTTTATTATATGACCGGATGCATCAGCAGATCTATCAGGGCCCGGTGATCCATGCGGATGAAACACCAGTCAAAGTCAAGAGAGACGGCCGGGATACGATGTGCAACAGTTATATGTGGGTTTATCGTACTGGTACAAAAGATGGACAACAGCCAGTGATCCTGTATGAATATCAGAAAACCAGAAATTCAAGCCATCCGGCGGAGTTTTTGAAAGGATATGAAGGAACGATCGTCTGTGATGGTTTTGAAGCATATCATAAGATTGCAAGGGAAAATGCAAACATCACAGTTGCAGGCTGCTGGACGCATGCAAGGCGGAAATATGTCCAGATCTGTAAAGCATTAGGGAAAAAAGCATCAAAAGGAAGCCTTGCAGAAGTTGCAGTTGCTCAGATCGGAGCGATCTATCATACCGATAACAGTCTGGATGGCTATGAAGCAGAACAGCGAAAAAAGCTGAGGAAAGAACAGGTATCACCATTGGTCGATGCTTTCTTTTCGTGGGTAAGATCAAACATAGGATCTGTAGGAACTGGGAGTGCTTTATATAAAGCAATGCAGTATAGTCTGAATCAGGAAAGATATCTCAGGGTCTTTTTGAATAATCCGTTAGTTCCTCTCGATAATAATAATGCAGAGATCGCTATTCGGAGCTTTTGCGTTGGACGGAATAACTGGCATGTGATAGATACAGTGAATGGGGCCAAAGCAAGTGCAATGATCTATAGTATTACAGAGACAGCCAAAGCGAACCAGTTAAAACCATATGAATATTTAAAATATCTGCTGACAGAGATTCCAAAACACATGGAAGATAGAAATCTGGATTTTTTAGAAGAACTATTACCATGGTCAGAACACCTGCCAACAGAATGTAAAAAATAAGATTACTGGATAAAAATCCAGTGATTAAAAATCTATCGGTAACACTGATTTACCGTTTACCGATAATCAAAAAGCCATTGCTGATCAGATACTATTTATTCCAATAAAATGGTAAATTGCAATGGCTTTTATTATTAAATTGTTTTTATATACAAATTAGCAAATTAAATAAACATACATTTCAGACTGTACACAAACTAGGTGCTAGGATCATCCCAGCACCATTTTTCTTTAAAGTTAAATTGTATCCAAAAATTTGTTAGTAATTTTCGATTTTGTCACAGGTCATTTATATGGAAACAATGATTCAATCCAATCTTTCAAAAGTTGTCTGACAATCGCAGGTGTCTTGTATCTGCCACAATCATGTCTGGTTTAAAACTTTTAATCTTTTCATAAATTGTTTGAAATGTTCGGCTGTCATGTTCATTTCCAGTATCAACACTATATCCAAGGAGCCGACCGTGTTCACCGCATGCCGTTTCTACTGCATATGCAAAAACATGTTTATGTTCTCCTTTGCAAAACCATATGTTTGTCGGTCTTCATTGGTCTCTTTCTGCAGTTCTTTTTCATACCAGTACGCCTACTCATGAGCAACTTTTTTTACTGTTAGCACAGACTTTTACATGAGTTGTATCAACAAAGATCTCTTCCGTATTGGTTAATTTATACTTCATACATTCTTCCAGAATCTTTGAAAAAATCTGTGTCTTTAAATCGGTGGGAATACTTCTTTCCAAATATTGAAAAATGTAAAAAAAGTGGAACAGGATCCAGCATATCTAGACTAAGAAACCAGCAGTAGGCAACATTTACTTCAATTTCTCAGATCGTCTGTCACATACTTTTGGTTCCATAAAGATATTGAATAAATGGAATTTTAATGAGCATAACAGGATCTATACTTGGGCTACCATTGTTTTGACAATATTTATCTTCTACAAGATCGTAAATAAAGTTCTAGTTGATTGCTTTATCAATCAATCTTAGCATATGCTCCTGCGTAATTATAAAATCCATTGAGATCATTATCATCTGTTCTCGTTTCTTATCTGCAATTTTCGTCATCATAAAAAACAGTGCTCATAAAAGTCCCAGCAAATATCAGAACTTTGTCTACGATCGGAAATAAATATGTATTTTATTGATAATTTTGTTATCACTATCCTTCAATAATACTATGATACATAATATTCGCAATACATTTTGTCCGCTCCACAATTTCTTTTTCTCCCCATTCCTCCTTATCCCCATTTTCTTCGACAAATTTTTTTACTGTTGTATACTGGGATTCTGGATATCGTAACATTTTTGATTTAAAATTATTGTCAGATAAATCATTATTTAATTGTGCTCCCAATGGTAATAGATTTCCTATCATACCCACATACTCTGTTGCAACAGACTCTGGTAAAATATGTTCTATTGTAAAAGAATTCGGTACTAATTCATCAGATGAATAATAGGTATCCAATTTTTTTAAAATATATTTTACTAACTTTTTATCTTTTTCTTTTGTTGATGTATATATGATTTTTTCAAATTGTTTTTCAAATATACTGTAATCAGGTATTCCTTCTTTCAAATCGGCAATCAAATTATTAATACAATCAGCACTCTCCTTTTTACTTGTACAACCTCTTAATTGTCTTGCATATGATGAATATCTACGTTCAAGTCCAGATGGTCTACTAGAACAAACTGCAGTAAATACAAAATGATAATGTTCCAAATATACTAAGATCTTCTTAAAATTTTTAAATGATATTAAATTAGAATTTTTTACCTCGAACAATGCAAGTAAAAAAATTCTAATTTGTGATATATTAAAAATATAAAAGCTTTCTAAACATGTATATACAAATAAATCCTCTGGTTGTGTCCAATCTTCTTTTCTAGGTGCTGCTATTAAAGCATATTGCTTTGCTTCTTTTTCTAATGAATTAATAAACTCCGTATATCCTTCAATTGTACGTGGTATAGTTTTATTAAAGTTATGCACTAGTTTTCTTGTCGTTGACAAACTATATTTCGAGAGCCAAAAATGTCTATAGAATATATTTATATCCAAATCTGTACAATTTTTTAAGTTTTTCTTTATTTCTTTCCACTTTTCTACTGCAAAATCTAATGGCTCATCCTCTGTTAAAATACTAAACAACGAATTTTTAATCATATCTACCGGTGACAAATCCTTTCCTTTTGAATTCAACACCTCAAAAATAGTATATGCATCATCTAAACTTTTTACTGTAACATGAATAACTTTACATTTTAAAATCTGATCTCTAAAAGCCTTCAAAGCATCTAAATAATTTATATCACCTACTCCAGAATTATTGTCTCTAATATTTTTAATTAAACTTGTTTCTTTTAATTGGCGATCAAAGAAGTTATATGCATTCAATATCCTTTTTTCTTCATTTGTTTCAGGTATAGCATCAAAATCTATATCTTTTTGTTGAATTCTTTTTTGAAAAAAAGGTTTAGGATTTTCATTAACCAACTTTGCGTATGGGTTTCCGTCATTATCTTCTCCCATTACATTTAAATGTGTTTTCTCACTTAATTTTTCTTGCCCTAATTCTTTAAATTTTTGGGCTAAAACAGCAAATGCAATAGTAAAAGTCATTAACCTTTGTTGTCCATCTACTACCAAACGTTCTATTTTACTAGTATCATCATCATCACCAACCAATACTAATGAGCCTATAAAATAATCATTTGTAAAAAATATACCATCTCTAATATATATATTATCTATAAGATCTTCATATATTGTTTGTAATTCTTCATTTTCCCATGCATATTCTCGTTGAAATCTAGGAATTACATATTTCCTTTGTACTCGCAATGCGTCATCTATACTTTTAGGTACTGAAGTTAAATCCATTTTCTTACATCCTTTCCGTGTATCAAATTATTATCTTGATTGTTTCATTCCACGATAACGGAATAATTGCATTTTTAAACGCAATTATACACGCAAGTATTATCCCTTCACCAAAACGATTATGATATATTTTTCTTCCATCGGAATCAATATTCAATTCTTCTGGAATTCCATTTAAATATGGAAACTTAGCTACTTTTGTTTGGTAATTTGGCAAACTTACCTCTATTGCTATCACTTGTCCTTTTCCAGCTATTGGGCTAAATACCCATGTTCCTGGTGAAATAATCGAATTTTTCTTTTCCTTCGTTAATCTTTTATGTTGTTCCATATTGTTGATCTTTTCATTGATTGCAATATCTATATACGTCTTCCATCTCGGTGCATTTAAAATATCCCTTCTAGTTTCACATAATAAAATCAATTCTCTTAGTTTTTCTGGATTTGCCTGACCTGTTCTAAACATTGCCATAAAATATTTCCTGTACTGAGCTAATGTTAGTGGAACAATATCCAATCTCTGCTTTAAATCTCCTCGTACATACCAAATTCCATGTCTAAAAGTTTCTGCCGTATTGGTATCTATTTTCACTGCGATAAACATCCCATATACAGGTTTATCATATTTTAAAATAGCATCTGACACATGTCTTCTTACAGGTTCACCTTCCATTGCCTCTTGACGTGATGATGTCGACATCGTAACTTCTGTCAAAATTATAAAATCATTAAATTCACAATATAAATCACCCTTTCCGCCACCAGCAACAGATACTGGAAGGAAATCTGAATCAAGTTTAAATCCCCTTACCTCATAAGGTTTATTAGCCATGTGATCAATAGCCAAAGCGGCCCTCCATAAAATCCACTCTAAATATACCGGAGTTTCATCTTTTGGCACTTCAATTACATTATCTTCATCATATACATGCCTTCCTCCACCTTTAATTAGTAATTCCATATAATCTGCTATTTCTTGCCATTGATTGCATTGCTCTTTTGCATATTGAATTTCATCTGTTTGAGACAACACATTCTCTAACCGATGTCTAGCAATATTAATTTCTGCTGCAGTATTTAATGGAAGATCAGTAATATCAAATAAAATCTGTCTATTTTTCATATATATCATTAAATCATTCAATAAAGCTTTGGCTATATCCACATTATCTGTTGGTAGTTCTGCACCTTCACATAATCTTTTATATTGAATCATTATTGGTTCATTATTAGATGTCGACTTTGCCAGTTTCTCAGCCAAAATATGCTTTGTAGGAGCAATGATCATTCCTCTTCCTTTTCTCTGTAACACTCCCGAAATGCGCAAATATCGCATATTCATATCACTATAATCAAGAAAATTATCTACCTTTTTATCATAGTGTTTCCCACGTTCTGCAACTTCTTTTCTATCAAAATTATGCTTTGCCATTGCTTGTTTTCTACGCGTACGCAAATCCAAAATGTTATCCACAACCTCTTGAACTGAGTAACTAGGATTTGTTGTATGTCCCCATAGTGCAAATTCTATTCTAGTAATCTCTGAAGTTCCTGTTCGCTTCTCAAGTTCTAACATAATCGCCAGTATCCACCTAAATGGAGAAAAATAAGAATTTTTATCTGGCATGGCAGATTGTTCAATACTTAAGGCTCTTAAATAACATTCCTGCACTGCCGGATACGTATCTGCCTTTAAAAAAGTTCGTCCAAATGGTGTTATATCATCTAACGTTCCCAATTCTTCTTGATCTCCATCCCTTTTCTTTACTTTTGGATAGATAAAGCCATTTTTTGAAAACATCAACCGCCATTTCCGAGCATGACTACCAGATACATCTTTACCGACTTCATTTTGAATAATTCCCTGCTCATTAAGAAATCTCATAAAACCAATTTCATTCTCTTTACCACGTAATTTTCCAACATATGGTGAATTTACAAACGCCTTAAAACCTTCCTGTATTCTATTTGGATTTCGTAATCCAGTATTTCCCAATAACCAAATATCTATTTTTTCTTCCATACATCTTCTCCGTTAAACCCCACAAATAAATATTCCTGTACCTTATTTCGATTTGTCCTAGCATGTTTTTGATTTCCAAAAGAATATGTATAGTCTATTGGAACCACTTCTACATGTTCTTTATATTTAGACATAAGCATAACCATTTCATCTTGTGTTGGTTGACTATTTGAAGAATATGATACAATCAAGATACTATCTGAAAACTTTTTAAACAGCTTATCAAATGCATCCTTTGCACCTTTCCTAGTTGAAAACGGTGTAGGATATGATTTAAATTTTTTTGTTACAGTATTTTCCTGTATTTCTACGCCTTTCCAATCTCGTGCCAAACCTTCAACAAAATGATATCTACGTACATATTCATTATCTGATAGCGGAGAATAATATGGTGGATCAATATACACTAGATCTGGATGCTTAATTTTTACTTTCATTGCATCTCCATTCTTAGATTTATTTTCACAACCATTATCAAAAATTGCATTATTGATACTTTCTACTGCTTCCAGAAATTGCTGTTCCAAAGATTTTTTCAAATCTCTTCTTCCGTCATTATACCGATCTCCAGTATATGTAAAAATTCCTCGTGGTCTCTTTTTTGTACAAGCTCTAATCAATGCTGCCATTGCAATTGCTTTCTTATATTTGCCTTTAATACTAGCAATATTAGTTCGTAAAATGTCTATTAGCCTATTCTCTTCATCTTTATAATATAATCCTTGAAAAGTCTCTTCTACAAAATGATCTGACTCTTTTTTTTCAATCAATAATTTTTTCGCTTCATCCAATGGCAATATAACATTATTATTTTCCACCATTGCTTTGGTAAATGTTGCTGACATTACCATATAATCATTGCTAATTACTGTTTTTCCTTGGGCTTTAAACATATAGCCAACAATTCCAGAACCAGAAAACAGATCCACCACGGTATCAAAATTAAACTGTGAAGCAACAGCCCAAATTTGAGGCAATAATTTACTTTTAGAACCCATATATCTGGTTGCTGGATATTTCATTACCTGTTCAGACAAAGGTTTGGGAACTATTTTTAACATAGTTTTTTGTTTCGGCAAAATATTTACTATAATATCTTCGCCTTTTCGTTTGCTTCCATTGCAAGAAATATACCTTTTCGTCTGAATAACCTCTATCTTATAATCTGCATATAACTCATGGACCAGTGGATGATTGGAATTTGTCAATATTACATAACAACCTAGTTCCTGTAATCTTTTAACTTCCTTTGCCAATTCTATATGATCTTCTTCATAAAATTGCTCTTTTGTATATCTTTTAAAATCTGAATATTCTGAAATTGGCAAGTACGGCGGATCTAAAAAAATAAAATCTCCAGGTTCTGCATATTTTTTCAACACTGATAGATAATCTCCACATTCTATAGTTGCTTTTTTTAACACATCTGAAGCGGCATATAAAACTTCTTCATCACAAAAATTAGGAGCTTTATATTTACCAAATGGAACATTAAACTGTCCTTTCTTATTAACACGATATAATCCATTAAAACATGTTTTATTTAAATAAATCATTCGCGCTGCCGCTTCTTCCTTTTTTAACTTAAGCCAATCTAAAGAACGCACTTCATAAAAATCTTCTTTAGTATTTTTATATTTTTTTAAGTATGAAATAACAGTTTCTACATTATCTGCAACTTGTTGATACATATTGATTAATTCTGGATTTCTATCTGCAATTATTGCTTTATCAGGATTTAACGCAAAAAACAATGCACCACCGCCAATAAACGGTTCTATATATTTTCCATATTTTTTAGGAATTTTTGGCATAATATCACTTAACATCTGAGTTTTTCCACCAGCCCATTTCATAATAGGCTTTGCCTGTATATGTTTTTCTTTCTTTAATGCTTGTTCCATTGCACCTTTTCTCCCTCGATATCACTAATGTCACCTTTTAAAACAGTACAAATTTTTTCCAATATATCTGTAGTAACATTTTCATTTTTTCCAAGTTTCAGTACTGAAGCATAACTAATGCCTGCAGCCACACATAAACCTTCCTTTTTCATATCTCTATCGATAAACAATTTTTTATAACTAACTGCCATATTTAACCTCTAACTTTTTTTCTAAAATATTGCTCTGTCGTTATTCTATCATGCAATTTCAGCTATATCAATATTTTTTCAGTGTTCACAAACTTTTATACAAACATTTGTTCCTTTTTCTTATTCAAATAAAAATACTTTAATCTGCAAATATGTTCTGAAGTTTCATAGAATTCATTTTTATATGAACAATAACTGGGTAGTTTAAATATCTGATATCTAGCGAAATGAACAAATTTTACTACTTTTAATAGCTTTAAACATATTGTATCGATCTGTAGTTTTTGAAAACTTCTTGGAAGTACAAGTCGTCGAAATCAATTAAATAAATTATACACCGGCATACTAACCTGCAGTTTATTCACATTGACGGTCATATTATGCTTGCTCATGGAATCCATGTCAAATCAATACTTTAATTCACTGGTAAATACTTCTATTAGACTTCGTTTACAGTAAAAATGGAAAAGTCATGCTCTAAAAGTTGTTCCAATTCGCGTTTTGAAGCAAAATCATGGAGCAAGAGTATGTCAAACTCAGAAGAAAAATCACCACCATTAAAATTTATTTTGATTTTTCTATTGCTATTATGTAATAAGATATTTACAATATTCATAAAGAAATCTCTTTATGCGTATTCGTTAAGACGTTAAACACCCTAATTTTATTGCAAATAGATGCTCTTTTTATTAAGTTAATAGATAAAAGAAATGATTAATAAAAATAAAGTAACTATGTGACTTTCAGTAGTTAATAATTCAAGCTTATTTATTTCTCAAATATAAAAATATATTCATGTGCTAACATCAAAAATTTTCTTTCTCTTCCTTTCCAATAATTATCTGATCGACAATTATGTTGCTCTTTTATAACGATTTCCTTAAGTTTAAATCCTACATCAATAAATTTTTGCATGGAATTCATCCCCAATGGTAACACATATCCTTTTTTTCGTATATCTCCAATCATAAATGCACATATTCCTCCCTTTTTCAATACTCTATATGATTCTTTTGCAACTTGTTCCAATTCCTTCAAGAAATCCTCATATTTTAAATGAGAAATATCTCCCAATATTTCCTTGCTGTATCGTATAATATCTGCATATGGTGGGTGTGTACATATAAGATTTATACTTTCATCTTTTATAAATGATAAATTATTTGCGTTTCCTTGTTTTGTGAATATTTTGGATCTTTCCTGACAAGTAAAATTTAGATTTTTGTTAGATAACTTGATTGCTTCAGAATTTATATCAACACCGATTGCATTTCTTCCCAACAACTTTGCCTCAATCAACGTTGTACCACTACCTAAGAATTGATCTAATATCCAATCTTTTTTCTTTGAATATCGCAAAATAATATTTCTAGGAATATATGGGGACCAGTTTCCCCTATATTTTCCAGAATGTGTAGCCCAATTTCCTCTTTCTAGAAAGGACCATATTGTAGTATCTTGTAATTTAAAATTTTCTGGTGCTTCTTTTATAAGAATTTCCCCTTTCTTTTTCTCATTTTTTAGCATATATTCCAACAACACCTCCTATTTTAGTCATTTCTAATTCCTGTTGATTCCTACATTTTTACACTATCACAGATCAACAGAAATCATTGATATTTATACATATTATTGTTTAACGAGAAAACCATAATTTTTAAATATTTTTTGAAAACAATTTTATAAACTTTTTCAATGATGTTACCAATTTTCTTTTTAATCTTACTATTTTTGAAAAATAATGTATGCTACTTATTTTTACTACTTTTTAAAAAATCACTTGGTAAAATATCAAATACTTCATTCACTCAATATTTCTTAACACTTCCTATTATGAATCCAATCAACCAAATATTCAACCCTAATATACAAATCCATATATAAACATAAAATTCTCTCCAAACAATATCCTAAATTACCCAAGAATATCATCCAGAGAGAACTCAAACCTCTATTCCATATAAACTTCCACCTACTCCTCCGTCTTAATCGAACTAATCACCACATCCCCCAACTGGCACCCCACCTTCCTAACAACAATATCCTCAATTTGACTCCTCTCAACCTTAGACAGCTCCTTCTTATTCACCAACACATCCACCTTCCCATTCGTAATCGTAACAATACTATTCAAAAATCCCTTAGCCCCCAGCAGATTCTCCGCTGCAGTCTCCATCTCCATCTGTTCTGACAACATTGCCAGTTTATCCACTGCATCCTGCTTCACGCTATCTTTCACCGTTTGATCCTTAATGATCCCCTCTAATGTATCCTTCGCCTTACTATGCACCTGCTCCCTCTCTAATTTCGCTTTCGCCACATAATTACTAACCTGTGCATTTGTAAGTACCGCTTCCCCAACATCAGTCACGTCATCGGTTACTGCTGCCGCACTTTCTTTTGCCACATTCTTTGAAACTGTCTTCGTCTTGCTATTCTTCGTCCCAGCCGGATCGTATTTCTGACTATAATTTACATACCCTGCAACAGCGATCACAACCGCTAAGGTCATGATGATCATCTGATTTTTCTGAAATACTTTTTTCATTGTTAGGAATCCTCCATTTTTAAGACTTTCACTTTATAAGATGAAATATGAAATAACACAGAAACTGCTTCAACGATCTGATTCTTTATAATATCATTCCCACCGCCCTGGGCGACAACGACCACTCCTTCAACAACTGGTTCTACTTCTTTGATCACGTATGGAACTTTCTTTCCGTCTTCTTCGACTAAGACGGTCTGTTCATCCTCTTTGACTGTTTTTTCTTTTTCACTGCTGCTTTGTTCGTAGGGACTGTCTTTATTTACGACAGCTTCTTTGGATGAATTAACGGTGATCATCACTTTTACTTTTCCGACTCCTTCTACATGTTTTAATGCATTGACCAATCGCCTCTCCTGCTTTTTCACATAGAGATCAGTAGAATCTTCTTTTGCTGTGGTTTCAGTGCTTTGTGTGTTCTTCTTTGTCTTCCCGGATGGGATACTTACGATGATCAGGCTGATGCCAAGAAGTAAGATCAGGCAAAGTTTTGGAATGCCTATATTTTCGATCAGATGTTGTAGTTTTTCCCTCTCTATCATATTTCTTCTACTCACTTATATTTATATTAGATTCCTTCATATTATAGAAGTTTGAAATTGCGGTTTTTAGTTTCTTTGTGTGACGCAGCTTGTCTGTTTTGATATCGATCTTTTCGATGGTTCCTTTTTCATTTACCTGTGAAGTGATGTTTAATACTTTGATATCGTACTGTGAAAACAATGTTGTGATCTGTTCTTTGATCTGGCTTTGTTTTTCTTCTTTTGCATCATCAAAAAATGTATTATCATTTTTCCCTTTGACTGCGGTTGAGATTGCTTGTGTCACGATATCTTCGTTGGATAAATAATAGGAGATTGGCTGCATCATCAAGGAGATGAGCATAAATCCTGTCATTAACCGCAGGTATGGACGATAGATGCTTTTATCGCAGAGCTGATCGATTAGTGTTGTTAAGATCAGGAAAAATATGATCATTTTTAGATAATCCATAATCCTTACCCCGCATAATAATTAACGTTGGTTGAGAATGCGATCAATGCCACGGATAGGATAAATAACAGTGCCATCGTAAAGATCATCGAAAGCATTAATTTTCCGCTTTGAATGACTGCATCCATCGCTCCGGTGATCCTTTTGTCGGATATGGGCTGGATCATGATCCCTGCCAGCAGATAGGTAAGAACAACTGCTGTGATCTCTATAACTGGTGGCACGATGATCACGATCAGTACAAGGATTCCAACGGCTCCGATGCTATTTTTGATCACGACAGCAGATCCGATGACCATCGTCATGGCTGAATTTAACCCACTGCCGATTCCTGGAATGGCACTTATTCCTTTTTGCAGAACTGTATTTTTCATGGAATCGACCGCTGGAAGGATCATCGATTGGATCAGCTGAACTCCTAACAGGACACTTAGGAATCCTTTGAGCAGAAACTTGATCACACCTTCAAGCGTTTTGCATAGTCTTGAAAAATGTTCTTCTTTTGATATATGATTGATGATCTTTAAGACAAATAAGATCTTGATCATCGGAAGTAATACAACATTTGTAAGGGTTGTCATTGCATAGATCAGCAGAAGATAGAATTCATAAACTGTCGTTGATGTCGTGATCCCGGAAGTTGAGACGACTGCCAGGGAATATGCCATGATCATTCCTTTCATATAATCTGCCATTAAAGTAACGAGCTGCGTCACTGTTTTGTTTAAATAAAAAAAGGAATGTACCATCACACCACAAAGGATCACATAGGTGATATAAAATGCAGCATCGGCAGTGCTTTGCTGAAAAAAGGAATCGGACAGATTTTTAAAGATGGCTGCGGTAAATGCGATCAGAAGGATTTCTCTGATCAGGTCTTTTTGGATCAACATACGGTTTAAAAAGACCTCTTTCATTTTGGCTTTGATCGTATGCAGAACACCTTTTACATTTCCGTGGATCAGCTGTTTTACTAATTGTGTATAAGATAGATCGATCTCTTTGTCTTTTAAGGTGTTTTCCACATTGGTAAACATATCTTCGTTGAGTTTTGTTTCTTTGGCTGAAATATCATTTGTTCTTGTAAGGATCAGTAAAAACAGTAAGGTTAGCAGGAATATTCTTTGTTTCATGTGCCATTTCCTAATAGTTTCTGGATCGTTCCAAGCAGCGATTCAAAGACTGGAAGTCCAACGATCAGGATCGCTAATTTTCCTGCAAACTCGATCTGCTTTGCGATCGATGCCTGTCCTGCGTCTTTGCATATGTTGGATGCAAACTCGCAGATGAAGGAGATACCGATCAGTTTTAAAAGAATCCGGAAATAACTTTTTGGGATTTTGGAATAGGAGCGGATCGTCTCAAAAACTGCTAAAATCTCTTCCATTTGTTTTAATCCATACATTGCCAGAAGAATGCTTGAGATCACTGCGATTACGACTGCGATCTCTGGACGGATGGTTTTGATCTTCATGGCGATCAGACTTGCAACGATTCCAAAGACTGCGACTTTTATCATCTTAGTATCCGCCTCCAATCTCTAGGATATCGTAAAAAGTGTCTGGACGCTTTCAAACAGATCATAGATATACGGAATCACCCAACCAAGGACAAGGATCAGTCCGGCAAGTGTGATCAAAAATGCCTGTTCGTCTCTTCCGGAATGTTTTAAGACCTGCACAAGGATCGTTACAAGAATTCCAACGGCTGCGATCCGAAAAATGATATTGACACTCATAACCCCTCCTTGTCATAAAAATGTCTGGTAGTTGCTTTATAGTAAGATGATCACGATCAGAACGCTTAGTGATATACCGAGGCTTCGGTACATCTTGCAGTTCTTTACTACTTGATCTTTCATAAGGAAGATCTGGTCATCAAGTTGTTCGATCGTCAGCAGGATCGTTTTCTCCTGCATCTGTTGGTCAAGATATCCGATCGTTTCACCCATGTTTTTTAAGATTTCATAAAACTTTGGTTCATAGATCACTTGTTTTAATTTCTGATCAGCGGTCTGCTGCCATATTTTAGCGAAAGATTCTTCACTGTGTGTCTCTAACTGCTTTGCCACCTTTTTTAGAAATGGCTGATATTCCTTTTCTGTCTTTGTCGATATTTTTAAAACAGCTTCTGGAAGTGGGGTAAATCCATAGCGGATCTCTCCTTGCAGAAGGTATAACATTCGTTTGATCGCAATTCCCTGTTCCAGACGTTTTTGTTCTTTTGCGGCTTTGTGAAATCCAAATCCGATCCCTGCGAAGATCACGATCAATGATCCTAATATCTTGATCAATTTAGGACCACCCCGTTTTCATCCATGATCTGTGCGATATAACCTGGCTGGTTTCGCTGTTCTAAGATCACGTAGCGCTGAAACATCTTTTTGTTGATGATCTCCCGCATATAGGGATTCTTAGATAACGATTCTTTGTTCTTTCCATGGGCCGTTGCAAGAATGCTGCAGCCACGGTAGGCACAGAAAAATAAGGCTTCCACATCTTCTTTGCTTCCGATCTCGTCCACAGCGATCACATCGGGGGCCATGGATCGGATCAGCATATTCATTCCCTGTCCTTTTTCACATGCATCCATGACATCCGTCTGAATCCCGAGATCATTTTGGGCTACGCCTTGATAGCATGCTCCGATCTCACTTCGTTCATCGACAACTCCGACGGTCTGTCCTTCATCAGAGATTTTTCGGATCATATCCCGAAGCAGGGTGGTTTTTCCACAGCCGGGTGGTGAGATGATCAGTGTTGGAATGAGTTTTCCCATTCTGGTGCAGCGTGAATATAAAGTGTCCGCACATCCTTTCACTTCATGTGCGACTCGGATATTTAACCCGGAAATATGTCGGATCGTTTTGACTTTGTCATGATCCATGACAACGGTTCCGCAGATTCCAACTCGGTGTCCGCCTCGGATCGTTAAAAATCCTTGTTTTAACTGTTCGATATAAGCATACATCGAATAGCTGCTGATATATTCCATGGCTTGTCTGATCTCTTGTGAGGTTACGATATGTAATTGTTCTTTTCTTGTTGTGATCTTTCCCTGTTCGGATAGATAACAGGTTTTTGCGTTGTATTTTAAAATGACTGGCTTTTGAATACGCAGGCGGATTTCCTGAAGTTCGTCCCAGTTGATGCCTGCCTGCTTTATGATCGTTCTGATATGTAATGGAAGGATTCCTAAGATTTCTTCCTCTTTCATAGATTTAAAAACACCTCCCCATTTTGGTATAATCCAAATATATGTGATGGAAGGTGTTTTTATGAATGTTATTTTATTTTTTCTTCTGATAATATGGTGCGATCTGGTCAAAGGATTGTCTGAGCTGATACTGGAAGTTATTTTGCTTGACGATATTTGTCTTCTGGGTGACAAACTTGTCTAACTTCTGCATATACTCTTCTTCTGTGACACTTCCTTCTGCCACATAAGTAAGACCTTTTTCCCAGCTTGCGGTTAAGGTTGGATTTAAGAGTGATCCAATGGATGCACTGACAACATTGACGATCATCTCTCCTGTTAAAGTCGGTGTTACGATCTGTGTCTTTTTATTTAATGCAATGTATTTATTGGACACTAATTTCTTTACGATCTCTGCTCTTGTCGCACTCGTTCCGATCCCGCTTCCTTTGATCTGTTCTCTTAAATCTTCATCTTCGATCAGCTGTCCCGCATTTTCCATCGCAAGGATCAGGGAACCTGAATTGTATCGTTTTGGTGCGGATGTCGTTCCATCTTTGATCGTATAGTCTTTCACTGGAAGAGGCATACCTTTCTTCAAAGATGAGATCGCAAGGATCTGTTCTTCTGTTAATTGGGCTTCTTTCTTCTGTCCGCCCATTCCTGTGACTTTTAAATATCCTGGGTCTTTTAACATCTTAAAGTTTGCAAAGAATGCTTCGCCTTTGGTCTGTGTCTCTAATTTAATCTTTAAGTACACAGCTGGCGGCATAAAAATGCTTAGGAATCTTCTGGCGATCACATCGTAAACTTTCTGTCCCATCTCTGAGATCCTTGATAAACTGCCTACTGCCTGTCCGGTTGGAATGATCGCATAGTGGTCGGTGATCTTCTTGTCATCTACGTATTTCGACTTGATGATTCCCTGATACTTCTTGCCCTGCATGATCTCATTTGCAAATCCTGATAATGGAGTGTAGTTGTTTAATCCCCCGATATTTTTATAAATCTCTTTGGCGACCGCACTGGATAAGACTCTGGCATCGGTTCTTGGATATGTAACCAGTTTCTTTTCATATAGGTCCTGGACCACTTTTAATGTCTCATCTGGACTTAGCTTGAATCGTTTGGAACATTCATTCTGAAGTTCTGCCAGATTATATAATAACGGCGGATTCTTCTTTTCCTGTCGTTTGGATGAGGATACTACGATCGTCTCATTGTTACTTCCATCTTCTAAATATTTGATGAATTCCTGCGCATCTTTCTTGTCCAGGAATCCGTTATCTTTATATAGTTTCTTGGACTCAAAGTACTTTGATCCTTTCACTGCTTTCCATTCGGCTTCCACTTCAAATCCCTGGCAGTCAAAGTGTCCTAAGATTCTGTAAAATGGTGTTGGCACAAAGGTACGGATCTCTCGTTCTCTCTTGACGATCATTCCGAGCACGCAGGTCATCACTCGTCCGACTGCTACCACTAAGCTTCGTTTCTGATTTAAATAGTTACCGAGTGTCCAGCCATATTTGAGTGTCAGAACTCTGGAGAAGTTGATTCCCATCAGATAGTCTTCTTTGGCTCGCAGGTATGCGGCTGCTGCTAGGTTGTCATATTCACTTAAGTCTTTCGCTTCTTTTACCCCGCGAATCACTTCTTCTTTTGTCTGGGAATCGATCCAGACACGTTTTTTCTTCTTGTCTTTGCTGACATTGGCCTGCTGGTCTACCAGACGGTAGATGTATTCTCCCTCTCGTCCGGAGTCAGTGCAGACGTAGATCGTATCGATGTCTTCTCGATTAAGGAGCGACGATACGATATCAAACTGTTTTTGTACTCCTGGGATCGTTTCATATTTAAATGTATCTGGAATAAATGGAATGGTTTCTAAGTCCCATTTCTTCAGTGCAGGGTCATACTGGTCTGGATAAGACATGGTAACTAAATGTCCGACGCACCATGTGATGACTGCCTTGTCTCCTTCCATGTATCCGTCTCTGTTTTTTGCATTTATATTCAGTGCCGCTGCGAATTCTCTTGCGACACTTGGTTTCTCTGTGATAAATAGTGCTTTCAAAAAATTACCTCTTTCTAAAAGTTTTACGATATATTATAACATAACCATTGAAAACATGATATAATTAAATCTGGTTCTTATGGAATTCATATTTGTAGAATCATGATTCCACATAAAATTTATACTGAAAGGATGATGAGTATGTTTTTAAATGAAGCAACCAAACTTCGTGCACAGACAATTATCAAGGGACTTGAAAAAAGAAATATGCATGGTGTTTTCTGTGCAACCAAGGAAGACGCCCTAAAACAGGCTCTTAGTTATATCAAAGAAGGTTCTTCTGTTTCTTGGGGTGGTTCTATGAGTGTTTCTGAGATTGGGCTAATGGATGCCTTAAAGGAAGGAAACTATCATCTGATCGATCGTTCTGTTGCAAAGAATTTTGATGAGCAGCGTGAGATCTTTTCTAAGGCTGTCTTATCTGATTATTTCCTGATGAGCTCTAATGCGATCACCTTAGACGGAGAACTGATCAATATCGATGGAACTGGTAACCGTGTTGCGTGCTTAAGTTATGGTCCTAAACATGTGATCATGATCGTTGGTATGAACAAAGTTGTTAATGATGTGGAAGATGGTATTAAGAGAGTTCGTAATTTTGCCAGCCCTCCAAACACTCTTCGTCTCGGACTGAAAACTCCTTGTTCTATGACTGGACGTTGTGGAGACTGTTATGGTGACACCTGCATCTGCAGCCAGATCGTTGTGACAAGACGTCAGAGTGCAATGATGAAAGATCGTGTCAAAGTGATCCTTGTTGGTGAATCTCTAGGTTATTAAGGCACTCGCTCTTTCTATCAAATATCACAGAACACAGACATTTTATCAGGCATTTTCACTGGATATTTTATCACCATTCCAGTGAAAATGCCTTTTCTATTATTGAATTTTTATAACAATCATAGTAAAATCAAACTATATTATGACACAATTCGACATTTTTTATAACAATATTGATATTATGAGGTTTTTCTATGAATTATGATATTTACAATTCATCTATCACTTATTTTCCACTGCTTCCGCTTTCTAAAACGGCTTCCTTTGAGCGCAAGGTACTGGATATCCGACAGATGCCTGCTCAGGTTTTGTTTCCTCATTGGGATGATGAATTTGAGTTTATATATGTTCTCTCTGGCATGATGGAATTTCGTGTCCGGCAGAAGGCTTTTCTGGTTTCTTCTGGGGAAGGTTTCTTTTTAAACACTTGGGAGATTCATTCCGCTTGTACATATCAGTCTTATGACTGCCGCTTTGTTATCTACCGGATCTGCCCTTCCGTTCTTTTTCAGACAGAAGATAATCCTTTATATCAAAAATATATCAAACCTCTGGTCGATCATCCTTCCTTTGGATTTTTAACGTTCGTTCCAAAAGTCCCTTGGCAGAAATATATCCTTGAAATGATCCGCAAAATGAATGATATCTGTGACCGTCCTGTTGATGGGTATGAATTGAAGATCAACCATTTTGTAAACGAGATCTTTTATTATATCTTTCATAATGTGAATCTCTCCAAAGAACTGTCCTTAAAAGAATCCAGAGATTTGGAACGTATGAAAGATGTGATGATATATCTTACTAAAACGATCGACCAAAAGCATACACTCGCTGATATTGCTTCTTACTGCCATCTAAGCAATAGTGAATGCTGCCGACTCTTTCAAAGAAATGTTCATCTAAGTCCTGTGGATTATCTGAATCAGCTTCGTATTCATATGAGCTTGTCTGAGATCATTAAACATGAGAAAAAGATAACAGATATCGCTAAGATGTATGGTTTCTCTGGCAGCAGTTATTTCTCTGAAATGTTTAAAAAGACCCTCGGCATAACGCCAAGAGCCTTTTATAAATCTGTTCTTCAGCAACAAACTCTTTCTTCTAACGCTGATCCCATTCACGGAAGGCGATGAATTTCGTCTTCCAAAGAAGGCTCAATGCTGGTGTTAATGCCCAGATCATCTTTGTCCCTTCTTGCATGATCAGATCGATCTTTAATATTCCCGCATACAAAATTACCAGTAGTAACGTAAAGATCACTAGTAATCCATATGCAACAGAATAAGAATTATGCACTTTCTGCCCGATCTTCTCACTAAAGTAAAAGCGATCCAGTGTCAGAGAAATGATCGAAATCACTGATAAAATGATATTGATCGTATAAAATGTATGCATATCCATATGATTAAACCAGGTTGCCAAAGCACCTAGAAAGATCATGATCTGTGCATACCATAATACTTTTTCCTGTTTTTCATATTGATTTCTCATTGATTGAAACCTCTTTTTCTTTCTTTTAATAATGAATAAATACAGGATCTCCGATCTTCGTCAGGTTATATACAGATCTTGCATCTGATAATGTTAAGTTAACACATCCATGAGATCCATTCGTCTTATAATATGTTGGTGACCAGCTTCCCCAGTCTCCTCTGCTGCTGTAATGATATCCTGTTCCTGTCCACATGATCCTTGTCCAGTATCTTGTTGGAACACTGTAATCCGCACCTGTTAATGTCTTTGTAAGTTTCTTCTCTTTGATGTCATAAACACCGGTTCTTGTGATACGATCTGGTGTTGCTTTTCCAGTGATACAGGTTGTGCTGAATACAAGTTTTCCTTTCTTGTAGACGAAAACTTCCTGTGCTGACAGGTCAACTTCACTGTAGTTTTGTGTATCCCAGTCATTTTGCTTGTTCGTATAATCCATACGATATCCTTTGTGGCTGTAGACTGGTTTTAAGCTTGTAAGTAAAGCCTGTTCATTCTCCTTGGAAGGGTCTTTCTCATAGGCTTTGATCGCAGATTCATCTGGTGCTTTCTTTAACGCTTTCATTGTCTGTGCGATAACTTTGTCATAATCGATACGCCATCCATAGTCTCCACCACTGACTTTGATCTTCTTGCCAGAATGTGTCTTAAATGTTCTTGCGATTCCCTGTGTCTTGTATTTTAAGCAAAAGCTTTCTAACCATTTCTCGACAGCAGGCTGATCTAATTTTACAGTATGTCTCTTTGTGTTTACTTTGATGCAGTCTTTTAACGCATCTGGACCTAATGTTTCTTTGACATTATTGCCCATATCCCACTGAATGAAATGTAATAAATACTCATTGTAGGTTGTCTGCATCTGTTTTAATTCTTCATCATCATGATACAGACCAGGCTTTTTATAGACGTCCGGATTCTTCTTTTCATCTGTCAGATTCAGTGTGTTACTTAAAGACTCTATGGATTTCTCTACTGCGTCATAAAATGCTTTACGGTTTAAGTAATTTCCTTCATCTTCCTTCTGGATTACACCGTATTTCTTATCTGCAGAATATACGATCGTTGCATCCACTGGTTTTGTGATCTTATATGTATCACTGCCTTTGATCAAAACGGATTGTTTTAATTTAGCCTTTAATTTCTGCTCTGATAATGCAACTGCTGTCACTTTGGTTTTTTTGCCACCAAAGATCGTTGAAAATACACTTTGGCTGTGCTGCTTTTTGTAAGCATCCTTTACATGTGATTCTGTCTTAAATGCAAGATCGATCTCCTTACCGGAAATCACTTTCTGTCCGTTATTTCTTCCCTTGATCTTTAACTTGTAAGAATCAATGGATTTCTTTACTTTCTTCACTGATTCTTCGTATGTCATTCCTGACACATCAACCTTGTTAAATGTACTCCCCGGATACCAACGGTTCTGATAATGGGCATGGACACCGATAGCGGCTGCTATTAAAACAACCGCTACGGCACCTCCTATGATTCCCCCTTGTTTCTTTGTAATCCTCATATTGATTTCTGCCTCCAAATACGACTCTGTGATGGATTATTCATAGAGTGGATATTTTTCTGTTAATCCTAATACTAATTCGTTTGCTTCATCAAGTTTCTTGTCTAATAATGTCAGACGAATAGCTTTTGCGATCACTTTCATATCGTCTTCTTTCAGTCCACGAGTTGTAACAGCTGGTGTTCCAAGACGAAGTCCTGATGTTACGAATGGAGATTTTGGATCGTTTGGTACAGTATTCTTATTACATGTGATATGTACAGAATCCAGTACTTTTTCAGCTTCTTTTCCTGTCAGATCATATTTCTTAAGATCTACTAACATTAAGTGGTTGTCTGTTCCTCCAGATACGATATCGAATCCTTCTTCGATCAGTGCATTTGCAAGAGTATCTGCATTCTTCACAACCTGTGTCATATATTCTTTGAATGATGGGTCTAATGCTTCTTTGAATGCTACAGCTTTACCAGCGATCACATGCATTAATGGTCCACCCTGGATTCCTGGGAAGATTGCTTTGTTGAAGTTGTATTTTTCGTTCACTTCATTGCTGCACATGATCATTCCACCACGAGGTCCTCTTAATGTTTTATGTGTTGTAGTTGTTGTTACATGAGCATAAGGGATTGGGCTCTGGTGTAATCCTGCAGCTACTAATCCTGCGATATGAGCCATATCTACCATTAAAACTGCCCCAACTTTGTCAGCGATCTCACGGAAACGTTTGAAGTCGATCGCTCTTGCGTATGCACTTGCACCAGCAATGATCATCTTTGGTTTGCATTCTAATGCGATTCTTTCTACTTCATCATAATCGATGAATCCTTCATCATTAACTCCGTATGGTACGCAGTGATAGTTCTTACCAGACATGTTGACTGGGCTTCCGTGTGTTAAATGTCCACCGTGGTCTAAGCTCATTCCCATGTATGTATCTCCGACATTCAATACTGCGAAGAATACTGCCATGTTTGCCTGTGCTCCAGAGTGTGGCTGTACATTTACATATTCGCATCCAAATAATTCTTTGGCACGTTCTCTTGCAAGATCTTCTACCACATCTACATACTGGCATCCACCATAGTAACGTTTTCCTGGATATCCCTCTGCATATTTATTTGTTAAATGACTTCCCATTGCAGCCATAACAGCTTTGGAAACAAGGTTCTCTGATGCGATCAACTCAAGATTTGTTCTCTGTCTTGTTAATTCGTTTTCCATTGCTTCTGCTAATTCTGGATCGTAGTTCTTTACTTCGCTAAAATCAAACATTGTTTTCTCCTTTATATATTTATGTAAAATAATATTGTGTCTCGTATGTTGTGTCTTATTCTTATGATCATTCGATTGCCTGATCTATCTGATTATTCCTGGAACTGTTCTTTTAATGCTTCTACTGCACGTTCTACACGGCTTTCTTTGATCAGAACAGTGATCTTGATCTCTGATGTGTAGATTAAGTGAATGTTGATTCCACGATTATACAGTGCTTCAAACATCTTAGAAGCTGCTCCGCTGTTAGACATCATTCCAGCTCCGACGATAGATACGATTCCGACTTCTTTATCACTGATGATATCTTCGTAATCTGCTTCATCAAATGCTTTCTTTAATGTTTCAACGGCATGATCTGCTTCATCCTGTGCTACAACGAAAGAAATATCTTTATTCTCTCCACGTCCGATGGACTGAAGGATCAGTTCCACGTTGATTTTTTCTTCTGCAATGGCACCAAAAACTTTTGCTGCGATTCCTGGCTGGTTTTTGATTCCTTTGATTGCGATCAGTGCAACTTCAGAGTTAGACTGAACACCGCTAAATAACATTTTCTCCATCTGATTATTCCTCCTCTGGTGTTGAAAGTTCAATTCCAAGTTCTTCTAGCTGTAATGTATCAACCGGTCCTGGAGCCTGTGTCATCAGGCAGGAAGCATCTTTTACTTTCGGGAAGGCGATGACATCACGAATGCTGTCTTCTCCTGTTAACCACATAACAAGACGGTCAAGACCATAAGCTAAACCAGCATGTGGTGGTACTCCAAATTTGAATGCATCTAATAAGAATCCAAAACGGTTGTAAGCATCTTCTTTTGTAAATCCAAGAGCTTCAAACATCTTCTCCTGAATATCATCCTGATGGATACGGATTGATCCACCACCAAGTTCTGTACCATTTAATACGATATCGTATGCTTTCGCACGGACATCTCCTGGTCTTTCATCAATGAATTCAAGATCTTCTTCAAATGGCATCGTAAATGGGTGATGCATTGCTGTGTAACGATTCTGTTCATCGCTCCACTCAAGTAATGGGAATTCTGTAACCCATAAGAACTTATACTGGGATTTGTCGATCATATCGTACTGTTTCGCAATGTGAAGTCTTAAGTTACCAAGCACATCAAAGACAACTTTGTCTTTGTCTGCGGCAAATAGTAATAAGTCTCCTGCCTGTCCATCCATTGCTTTGATCAGTGCATCCATCTCTTCTTCTTTCATGAATTTAGCGAAAGATGATTTCACTGTTCCATCGCTCTTTAACTGAATATATGCAAGTCCTTTCGCTCCGAAGTCTTTGGCGTAGTCAACGAATCCATCGATCTTCTTACGTCCAAGATCTCCTAAACCTTTAGCGTTTAATCCTCTTACGGATCCACCATTCTCTAATGCTCCTTTAAATACCATAAAGTCGCATCCGGCAACTGTATCGGATACATTCGTAAGTTCCATTCCAAAACGCATATCTGGTTTATCAGATCCGAAACGGTCCATTGCTTCTTTATAAGTCATGCGAAGCATAGGAAGCTGTACATCAATATCTAATACTTCTTTGAAGATCTTCTTTAACAGACGTTCATTTACATCGATCACATCATCGACATCAACAAATGAAAGTTCCATATCGATCTGTGTAAACTCTGGCTGGCGGTCTGCACGTAGATCTTCGTCACGGAAACATTTTGCGATCTGATAGTAACGGTCGAATCCAGAGCACATTAAAAGCTGTTTAAACAGCTGTGGTGACTGTGGAAGTCCGTAAAATTCTCCTGGATGTACACGGCTTGGTACAAGATAATCTCTTGCTCCTTCTGGTGTACTCTTTCCTAAAACTGGTGTCTCGATCTCTAAGAATCCTTCATCCCCTAAGAAGTTACGTACCATTCTTGTTACATCATTACGAATGCGTAAGTTTCTCTGAAGATTTGGTCTTCGAAGATCAAGATAACGGTATTTTAAACGAAGTTCATCTTTGACTGTCTGATTCTCGTCAATTGGAAATGGAGGAGTTTCTGATTCTGATAAGATACGTAATGTATGTACCTTAATCTCGATATCTCCTGTCTTCAAGTTCTCGTTGATCGCTGCACTTCTCTTCTCTACAGTACCTACTGCTGCAACGACATACTCACTTCTTAAAGAGTTTGCCTTATTATAGTCTTCCTCAGATAATACTTCCTGATCAAAAACTAACTGTAAGATTCCTGAGCGGTCTCTTAAATCTACAAATATAAGACTTCCTAAATTTCTTCGTTTCTGTACCCATCCCATGACAGTGACTTCTGTTCCGATAAGTTTGTTGCTTACCTCTGTACATCGGTGGGATCTGGCTAAACCTGACATTGATTCTGCCATGATATTTCCTCCTTCATCCTTTTCACTTTGTACGAAAGGCAGAGCCCGTATCTTCGGTTCTGCCTTATATATTCTTTTATGAATCTTTTCTTACAAGGATCTGTTCGATCTCTGCAGCGTAAAGTACGTGATAATCCTTCTCTGGATACCACTGTTCATCTAAAGATTTATCAACAAATCCTTCTGGATCCATTGGCTGAGAATATAACTTCTTACAGATCAGTACGATCTTTGCTTCCTCAAAAAATGGAATTCCATTCGCATCTGTTGGTGTCAGACGTGTCTTCGCGATCTTGTCTTCATCTCTTCCAGATACACTTCCAAGATAGCTTAAATCCTTCTTAAAAGTATCATCATAGAAAGATAATGTAAATGATTCTGACTGGTCAATGAATTCTTTTGTATATCTTTGTGGTCTTAAGACTGTCACAGCAACATTCTTACCCCACATAACACCTAAACCACCCCATGAGGCAGTCATTGTGTTAACTTTTCCTTCCTGATTCTTTGCAGTAACAAGCATCCATTCCTTACCAATCAGGCGAAATACGCTTTGGTCGAAATCTTCTGGTGCCACGATCGCATATTCACTCATGCATGTTACCTCCTTTCTTGTAATTATTACTCATTATATATGATTTTGTCAAAAATGTCACGAACTAGTATAAGAAAGCATGATTTTATTTTAAACAATCTGCGATCTTATCAAGCGAAATGGTCGTAACTTCTCTTGTTTCCATATTTTTGACATTTCCTTCATTCTTCGCTAATTCGTCATCACCAATGATGATCGTATTCTTGGCATTCAGCTTATTTGCATATTTCATCTGTGCTTTTACGCTTCTTCCAAGATAATCTGTTTCTACAACAAATCCCTGATCACGAAGATCTACAACGATCTGGTAAGCTTTTGCTTTTGCTTCCTGTCCAAGAATTCCTACATAAAGGTCAATATCTCTTGTGCATGGAAGATCTACTTTCTCTTCTTCCAAGAAATAAAGGATTCTCTCTACACCCATACCAAATCCAACAGATGGCATAGAAACTTTTCCATCGATCTCATGAACAAGATTGTCGTAACGTCCACCACCACATAAAGTAAATCCATCTTCATTTACAAATTCGAATACGGTCTTTGTATAGTAGTCTAATCCACGAACGATTTCTGTATCAACTTCATATGGAATATTTAATGCATCTAACAGACTCTTTAATTCTTCAAAATGTGCTTTACATTCATCATCTAAATAGTCGATCGTTCTTGGTGCATCTTTGACGATCTCTTTGCATTCTGGAACTTTACAGTCAATGACACGTAATGGATTCTTTTCCATACGTTCTCTGCATGTAGGACATAAATGTTCTTCATGTTCTTTTAAATATGCTAATAATGCTTTGTTGTATTCTTTTCTACAATTTTCACATCCAATGCTGTTGATGTGTAATTTTGCATCTTTTAACCCAATTTTCTTAATAAAAGTGGATACTAATGTGATCAGCTCTACTTCTGCTAATGGACTTTCCGCTCCGACAAATTCAACTCCGAACTGGTGGTGCTGTCTTAATCTTCCACTCTGTGGTTTTTCATAGCGGAATGCTGGTGTGATATAGAACATCTTGATCGGCTGTGGCTCATTTGCCAGACCATTCTGTAAATATGCACGGATCGCTCCTGCTGTTCCTTCTGGTTTTAATGAAATGCTTCTGTGTCCTTTATCTTCAAATGTATACATCTCTTTCTGGACAACGTCTGTTGTTTCTCCAACACCTCTCTGAAAAAGCTCTGTATGCTCAAATACTGGTGTGATGATCTCGTGAATATTATAGGATGCGCATAAATCTTTGAAAATATTCTCTAAATATGTGCGCTGGTCCATATCTTTTCCAAACCAGTCTTTTGTTCCTCTTGGTGCCTGTGTAATCATTCTTGTTCCTCCTCAAATAATTCATCCAGATTGCCTTTTTCCATCACAGTTTCCATAACTCCGTCTGAAAATGCGACTCTCTGGAATGCTAAAAATACTTTCATATCAAAATTCTTTACTTCATCGATCATGATATCAAGTGCAGTCTCAACATCAAATCCCTCTCTATAATCCCTGTTTGAGATCAATGCTCCGAAAATATCACATACATGCATGATCCTTCCAACTAATGGAATCTGTTTTCCTACTAGATTATGTGGATAACCGGTGCCATCATAATGTTCATGATGATATAGAACTGCGTCTAAAACCGTCTGGTTATAATCGTAATCTGCAAGGATCGCATATCCAATGGATGGATGCATTCTCATATATCTTGTTTCGTCAACAGCCAGAATCTCATCTTCCACTTTCTCATTCATATAGAAATTAAGTCTTACTTTTCCAAGATCATGTAACATTCCTGCAACCGCAAGATCATAACACACTTCTTCTTGTAATCCTAATTCCTTGCCAACAAGATAAGCCAAATTACTGACAATGATACCATGACTGATCGTTTCTTTTATATCCGCATGGATCGGTGTCTCAATATCTGTTCGTCCATAACTGATTGCCATAATCAAACTCCTGTTTATATCATCTTTAATTCTTTTCTATGAATGATCTCATCAATTCGTGTAATGTATTGCTTTATATCTTTAAGATTTTCGATGCGGTCCACCTGATGGTCTTCCTGATGGACGATCTTTGAAGATGTACCAGCACCAACTGCTATAATATCATGTAATTCCTCCATAATCAAAATATTATAGAGACATTCTTTTCCTTTTTTCGAAAAACCGACATTCTCAAGGTTCCCTGGAATGTTTTTCTGCCGGTATAAATAATATGGTTCCATATTCATATCTCTTGCACATGAAGCGGCATAAGATACCATCTCTTCACTCGCTCCAAAGTGATATGTATCTTTCATTCGATTCAATCTCGATGAACGCTTGACTGCAAGTGCATGAACCGTTAAACTCTCTGGATTAAGTTTTTTGATCTCATCTAAAGTATAGGAAAGTTCTTCCATGCCTTCTTCTGGAAGCCCACAGATCATATCCATATTAATGTTATCGATCCCAGCCTGTCTCGCAAGATTAAATTTCTCTTTGATATCTTGTGCGAAATGATTTCTTCCGATGAGTTTTAATGTCTTATCGTTCATTGACTGTGGATTGATACTAATCCTTGTCACACCATATTTCTTTAGAATCTTTAATTTCTCGAAATTCAAGCTGTCTGGCCGTCCTGCTTCCACAGTGATCTCCTGGATCTTTGAAAATGGGAATCTCTTATTAACCTCATATAACAGATATTCCAGATCTTCTTCTTTTAAAGATGTTGGTGTTCCACCGCCAATATACATCGTCTGAAGTTCTTTGTGCGCATAAGTCTTCGCCACAAAATCCAGTTCTTTCAATAAAGCTTCAAGATAGTCTTGTACAATATTCTCAAATTGATCGATCGAATACGATGTAAAAGAACAGTACAAACATGTGCTTGGGCAAAATGGGATTCCTATATATAGACTGTATCCTTCTTTGTATGGAAATGCTTTTAGCAGTTCTTTCTCTTTCTGAACGGTTTCTGTACATAATCTTGCTTTTTCTTCGGATGCCAGATAATCCTTTTGAAATCTGTGAATTATCTCTTCACTGCTCTCACCCTTTTCATATCCATCAAAAGCAATCTTTGTCGGACGGATCCCAGTCAACGTTCCCCATGGAAGCTGTTTGTCTAATGCTTTGGAAAACAACTGATAGATTCCTTGTTTCATCCGGTTTTTAAAAATCTTCTTATTTTCATAATCACCAAATAACTGGATCTCATCTTCTAACTCGCCCTTTTTATATAGATTCATGACGATTTCCTGATCTTTATAATCCACGTCCAGTATAAAATCATAGATAGAATCAACGTGATCCGTCAATTCTATCTTCTCTCCAAGCATAAATGCCAATATTAAACTTCGAATGTCATATTCATAAATGATCTTGTTCTGAATTAATCCAATCATAATCTATTGCAGAAACGGATTGCATCTGCTTTCCTCCTCGATCGTCGTTGGTGGTGTATGACCGGATAGTACCTTTGTCCATGGTGGGAGTACGAATAATTTCTCTCTGATCGCTGTCAGAAGATCATTCAAATTGCCTGTCGGAAAGTCTGTTCTTCCAATGCTCATCTGGAACAGTGTATCTCCAGAGATCAGCCATCCATAATCTGCAAAATAATAACATACTCCACCTTTTGTATGTCCTGGAACATGGATACATTTTACCTTTGTTCCTAATACATCTATGATCTCTCCATCTTTCACCAGATGATTCGCTTTTAATGAGAGATCCATTCCCATCATCGCTCCGAGATTGAGCTGTGGATCTGCCAGAACATCTGCTTCATCTTCATAAAGATAGATATCAAGATCTGGTTTTTGTTCCATCAGATATGGAAGGGCCATTACATGATCAAAATGCCCATGTGTCAGACATACGCCTGCCAGTTCCATTCCATCTTCTTCTAATGTATTCATAATACGTTCTCCCTGATCTCCCGGATCAAAGACGAATGCCTGATTTGTTTTTGTATTCTCAACAATATAGCAGTTTGTCTGCATCTGCCCAAGACAGATCGTTACCATCTTAAGAGGTCTGTCAAGTCTTAATGTTGTTTCGCTCATATTTTCACCTATCCTGCTGTTCTTTCTATGTCGATCACGCCTTCTACATTCCTGATCTTCGTAATAATACGGTTCAACTGCTCTACGCCTGTAATATCAAAGGACATACTAAGCGTTGCTCTTCCTTTCTTATTGTTTGATACGTTGATCGTTATGATGTCAATATCTAATTCTAAGAAGATCTTTGATACTTCTGCTAACAATCCCTTTCGATTATTGGCATAAATATTGATCTCTGTCGTGTAAGTCTGTGTTGTATCTGCTTCACTTACCTGCCATTCAGCTTCAATAAGTCTTGCCCTGTCAGATTCTGGCATATTCAGAAGGTTCACACAATCTGTTCTGTGAATCGAGATTCCTCGTCCTCTTGTAATAAATCCAACGATCTCATCTCCTGGTACTGGATTACAACACTTTGAAAAACGAACAGCAACATCATTCGCTCCACGTACAACAATTCCTCCTTTGGATTTCTCATCCTTTTTCTTCTCTGGATTCGCTGCTGCCGCCTGTGCTGCTTCTGTTGTTTTCTGCAAGATCTGTTCATCCGTGATCTTTTGTTTCTGGATCTTACGGTCTTCTTCCTGCATCTTATTGATAACCTGGCCTTCTTTTAAACCACCATGTCCAACAGCTGCACATACAGAATCCCAGTCTTTAAATCCGTATTTTAGTTCAACCTTCTTAATGTATTCAGGTTTCATGAGTTCTGGGAGCCTGATGCTCTTGCTCTTACAGTATTTTTCTAACAGTTCCTTACCTCTGACGATATTCTCTTCCTTGAATTGTCGTTTAAACCACTGATTGATCTTACTTCTTGCCTGTGCTGATTTTACGATCCCTAACCAGTCTCTGCTAGGTCCTTTTGAATTCTGTGATGTAATGATCTCTACACGATCACCATTCTGCAAATGATAATCAAATGGTACCTGTCTTCCATTGACCCTGGCTCCAACCATCTTATTACCGACTGCACTATGGATTGAATATGCAAAATCGATCGGTGTCGAACCATTCGCAAGGTTTTTGACATCTCCATTCGGTGTAAAACAATATACCTGTTCTGCAAAGAGATCCAAGTTCGTCTTCAGCAAACTTAAAAACTCTTTGTTATCATCCATATCACGCTGCCATTCCAGCACTTCTCTTAACCAGCTTAACTTCTCTTCTTCTTTGTTAAGTCCCTTGGTATTATTATTTTCTTTATATTTCCAATGGGCTGCGATACCATATTCAGCAACACGATGCATCTCAAATGTACGGATCTGAATCTCAAACGGATGTCCTTCTGGTCCGATCAATGTTGTGTGAAGTGACTGATACATATTCGGTTTTGGCATCGCGATATAATCCTTGAATCTTCCTGGGATTGGTTTATACATCTCATGAATGATCCCAAGTGCCGCATAACAGTCCTTAACCGTATCAACCTTGATCCGGACTGCAAATAAGTCATAAATCTGATCGATCGTCTTATGCTGATTGACCATCTTCTTATATATACTGAACATGTGTTTCACACGGCCATCAATCTCTGCCTTAATTCCAGCGTGGTCAATATGTCCTTTCACTTCGTCAACGATTTCCTGAATGAACGCTTCTCTTTCTTCCTTTGCAGAATCAAGAGAGCGTTCTAAATCTTCATAAACATCTGGTTTTAAATATCGAAGTGCCAGATCATCTAATTCAACTTTGATCTTGGAAATACCAAGACGATGTGCGATCGGTGCATAAATATCCATCGTCTCTCTGGATTTCTCTTTTTGCTTCTCTGGACGCATAAACTGCATGGTACGCATATTATGCAAACGGTCAGCAAGTTTGATCAGGATCACTCGGATATCTTTTGCCATTGCAAGAAACATCTTTCGTAAGTTCTCCGCCTGAACTTCAATCTTGTCTTTGGAATAGCTTAATTGTCCTAACTTTGTTACGCCATCAACTAACTGGGCAACTTCTTCCCCAAAATCTCTTACAATATCTTCATGGGTTGTTTCCGTGTCTTCTACTACATCATGAAGCAGTCCTGCCATAATCGTTTCTTTATCAAGTTCTAATTCTGCCAATATGATCGCAACACAAATAGGATGAATGATATATGGCTCTCCAGACTTTCGTTTCTGTTTCTCATGTGCCTTATATGCTACTTTATAGGCACGTTCTACAGCCTCAATATCTTCTTCATCATAAATGCTTTGCATGGTTGTGATCAGCTGTCGTTTCAGTTCCTCAGGCGGTGTGAAACTATCTGGACTGCTGATATCCTTCTTTACACGATTAATGTTTGTTCTGCTTTCTTGTTTCATGCACGGATACCTCTTGTTTCTTTTGATTATTTTTTAAGCTTTGATTCGCAGTAAATACAGCGATATACTTGGTGTTCTCTGTCTGTCAATTTAAACACATGATCGATTTCTTGTTCTACAGATGTAATACATCTTGGATTCTTGCATTTTGCAATATTCACGATCTTCTCTGGAAGTTCTACTTTGTGTTTGGACTTTACACTGCCATTTTCAATGACACATACCGTAACTTCTGGATCTATATAACCTAAAACATCAAAGTTCACTTCAAATGCATCTGAAATCTTAATGATATCTTTCTTACCCATTTTGCTGCTTTTTACATTCTTAATGATCGCAACACTGCAATCTAACTGATCTAATCCAAGACTATTATAAATCTGCATTCCGCGTCCTGCACGGATATGATCTAATACGATTCCATTCTTAATGCTATCAATGTTCATCTGCACTTACCCCCAGTAATTCCATGATCAATGCCATTCTTACATGTTTTCCATTCAATACCTGTTTAAAATAGCAGGCTCTTGGATCGTTATCAACTTTTACAGAAATCTCATTCACACGAGGTAATGGATGTAAAATAGAAAGATCCTTCTTGGCGATCTTTAATTTATCCATATCTAAGATATAGCTATCCTTCAATCTTACATAATCAGCTTCATTAAAGAAACGTTCTCTCTGTACTCGTGTCATATAAAGAATGTCAAGCTGTGGCATCACATCTTCCATCTTATCAACTTCTGTAAATGTGATTCCTTTCTTCTCAAAAACATCTTTCTTCAGATACTCTGGAATCTGGAGTTCTTCTGGAGAAATTAAAATATAATTGATTCCTTCATATCTTGATAATGCTTTGATCAGAGAATGCACTGTTCGTCCAAATTTTAAATCTCCACAAAATCCAATCGTGAAATTATTTAAACGTCCCTTTTCTCTTCGAATTGTTAAAAGGTCTGTCAATGTCTGTGTTGGATGATTATGACCACCGTCTCCTGCATTGATCACAGGGATATTTACATACTGTGACGCTACATATGGCGCTCCTTCCTTTGGATGACGCATCGCAATGATATCTGCATAACATTCAATGACTCTTGCTGTATCTGCAACACTTTCTCCTTTAGATGCAGATGATGAATCAGCAGAAGAAAATCCAAGAACACTTCCCCCTAATTCAAGCATTGCTGCTTCAAAGCTTAATCTTGTTCTTGTACTTGGTTCAAAGAACAGCGTTGCTAATTTCTTGTGTTTGCACACTTCCTGATACTTCTCAGGATTCTTTGCGATGTCATCAGCGCGGTCTAATAATCTATCAATATCTTCCACGCTTAAATCCATCGGATCAATCAAATGTCTCATTACATATTCCTCCTAATGGTTTGTCCTACCTTCAATTCTACATTTTTAGGCACCTAGTGTCAATTCTTTACTTCTGATTTTAGACGAAGAACGCCCTTGTCTACCATAAAAACTGGTCGATACGATAATTTTGACTTTCTAAGTCCCTCTTCTCCAGCATCGTCTTCTCTGTTCACATATTTGAAATCTTCCATCTCATGGATCACAAACTGTTGATTGATCATCGGATAAGCTCCTTGGATATCTGCAAAAGCTTTTTCAATATGAACGATAAATGTATCTTCATTTGATGCACGTTCACCGATTGAAAATCCTACGACCTTTCCTTCCGCACGCAGGACACCTCCGACAAGTCCTAATTCTTTATAATTGATCACACAATTTTTAGAAACACAGATCTCGTCATGTTTCTCTATATCTTCTGGATCACAATTTTGCATCTTCCATTCCATCAGCATTGCCAGTACTTCTAACTGATTTTCATCGGAAAGTGGTTCATAGGACCATTCATGATTTTCTTTAAAACGATTGATATGATTTCTCTTTCCATGAAGTTTCTTTCCTGATAATGTTGCGAGTTTTTCTCTGTCATAAATATATTCTGAGATATCTCTGTCATATTCAATCTCATAAATATCTCCAAATATTTCACGAAACTCTTCTTCCATCTCATGAGTTACACCATGTAATACAAACGGAATCTTTTTTTCTTTGCAATCATCCATAAAATATTGCAATACTTTCTTTTTATTTCCTTTTCCAAGTGGATAACAAAAAGAACCTCCCTCCTCATCAGTATGAGATACAAATAATCCATCTATGATCGCATACTTTACTTGATAAAAAGAACTCCATAAAATAATATTCGCTGTTGCATAATCACAACTTCTTGTATCATCTGCTAAGATACATCGATCAATTTCTTCCTTATCTTCAATTGTTGGTGTTTTAAACTCCATCTTTATCAACTCCATTCTAGTGTTTTCTCGTAATATTTTTATTTGTGATATGGCTGATGATTCAAAATCCGATAAGCACGATAAATCTGTTCTAATATGATCGTGCCTGCCAGCGAACCACTTTGTGTAAATGACGATATATGAAACGGCTTTGCTTCCTCTGATTCTAAATCTCCAATATAAAAATGAAACTTTGAAATCCCCTGTACAGAACTTTCATTAATCAGCTGTGCAAGCCCCGGACTTGTTATACTGTCTCTTCCAGGCAGGATATGATAATGTTCTCCCGGTTCTTTTAATATTTTCTCTACTTGTTTTGCATTCTTCTTATATACTACAGAAACTTTCGCGTATGCACCAAGACGTTTTAGATACTCACCCATTGCTTCCTGATACATCTTAGGATCCTGTGATTTCTTCTGCAGAATATAAATTTCAAATTTCATCATATCTTTTAATTTCCTTCAAAAAATTGTTTTAATTTTTTATCTTGTTTTAAAGCCAGCTCATATCTTTTGTTGATCTGTTTTGTAAGTTTTTTAATTTCTTTGCTATTCTGGCTTTCTTTTTTTGCATCTGTGATCTCATCCGTATCATGTTTTTGATTATTATAGATACAGAATGTATTCCCTTTCTTCATCACATAATACGATGTCATCCCCGGTGCAAGTGTTTTAATCTTGCGGATCTTCATCTCATATGTTACATAAACGATATAGGATTCATCGTCTGCTCCTTGTTTGATCAGATATGTAAGATTCTTATATGTCTTCACATACTGATGGATTGCCTTTTGATCCTCAGTTAATTCATTCGTATCTTCTACCATATTCTTAAGATTTTCCAGATCATTTTTCTGAACTCTCTCATAATATGTTTTCATAAAATCCTCAACTGCTTTTTTCTCAGTCTCTGAATCTTTCTTCTTCGTTTCCGCTGCATCATTTGTTTCTCTGATCACGCCTTGTGAGGTATTCTTTTGTGTTGTTTGTTGAAAAATCTTTTCATTTGTAAGTCGTTCTTGTTTCATCTGGTCCAATTTCGCATATGCCAAAAAAGCTGCAATAAAAAATAAGATCCAGCTTGTAATGATAACAACAACTGTAGATTTTCTAAGCTTCACGCACATCCCTCCAATCCACCTACAGCAAATTTACAGTATATTATACCTTACCTTGCGAAGCAAGTCCAGTCCGAAGGACTATGCATTCACGAATGCCCTGCGGGTATACCTTATCGAGCGAAGCGAGTCCAGTCCGACCCCAAAATATCTCTTGCTATTTTTTTGAATATGTTGTAATATAATATAGCTTATGTACCAGTAACTCAGTGGATAGAGTGGCAGCCTCCGAAGCTGTTGGCCGCGGGTTCGACTCCCGCCTGGTGCATGCTTTATCTAGATAAAATCAACGAATACAATTTAATATCGTCTTATAAGAGACTATAGATTTTACTGTTTCTGATTATTAAACAGCAAGGTCTATCGTCTCTTTTTTGTTATTAAGGAGGAATCATTTTATGGATCAGATGTATATGAAAGAAAAACCAATTTTACCATTATTACTATCAATGGCTCTGCCAATGGTAATCTCAATGTTTGTAAACTCATTGTATAACATCATTGACAGTATTTTCGTTGCCAAGATCAGCGAAGATGCAATGACCGCATTATCCCTTGTATATCCAGTACAAAATCTGATCAACTCAATTGCAGTTGGATTCGGTGTTGGAATTAATGCAGTCATTGCAATGTTTCTTGGTGCAGGAAAAGCAAAGGAAGCCAATAAAGCTGCAACTCAGGGATTGTTTTTAAATGTCATTCATGGAATTCTGCTTACGATCGTTGGATTAATGATCATGCCATCATTTCTTGCAATGTTTACGAATGATCAAACTGTTATTGGGATGGGATTACAATATTCAACAATTATATTAATGTTTTCAACAATCATTATGGCAAGTATTTCCTTTGAAAAGATTTTTCAAGCAGTTGGAAATATGGTGATCACTATGATTGCTTTAATGACTGGCTGCATTGTAAATATTGTGTTAGATCCACTTTTAATCTTTGGAATTGGATTCTTTCCGAAACTTGGAATTCAGGGTGCAGCACTTGCAACAGGTATCGGACAAAGCAGTACATTGATCCTTTATCTGATTGCATATGTATTACGCCCAATTCATGTAAAAATCAGAAAAGATTACTTAAAACTAGAAGCTGTTTGTGTTAAGCGTTTATATGCGATCGGAATTCCAGCAACTTTAAATATGGCACTGCCATCTTTCTTAGTATCTGCTTTAAATGCGATCTTAGCATCATTTTCGCAAACATATGTTGTTGTGCTTGGTGTTTATTACAAATTACAAACATTCTTATATCTAACAGCAAATGGAATGATCCAGGGAATGCGTCCGATCATGAGTTATAATTATGGAGCAAAGGAATCAGCTCGTGTTCGTAAGATTTATCTTATGACGTTTGAGATTGTTGTTGGAATCATGGCTGTTGGAACGGTTATTTGTTTTGTGATGCCACAGACACTGATGAGTATGTTTACAAGTAATCCTGAAACATTGACAGAAGGTGCGATCGCACTCCGTATTATCTGTGCAGGATTTATAGCTTCTTCCGTTTCTGTTGTTTCTGCAGGTGCGTTTGAAGCATTAGGAAAAGGTATCCAGTCTTTTCTGATTTCATTTTTACGTTATGTTGTAGTGATCATTCCTGCTGCATTTGTATTAAGCAAAACAGTTGGAGTGCATGGTGTATGGCATGCTTTCTGGATTGCTGAAATCATTACAGCTGTAATAGCTTTTATTCTTTATTACCAGTTGATCGGAAAATCAGGAAAAAATGACTAAATTTTGACAGATTGTAAAGAAACGCTTACAATAAACAAAAAGAAAAAAGGAGAGTAAAATTTATGGGACATATATCAACCGTTGAAGTTCGTTATGCAGAAACAGATCAGATGGGAATTGCTCATCACAGCAACTATGCCGTCTGGTTTGAAGTTGCCAGAACTGATTTTATCAAGGCTGCTGGCATTTCTTATACAGATGTAGAAAAAGAAGGAATCATCACTCCATTAACGAGTCTTGAATGTAAATACAAAAAAGCAGCTTTCTATGAAGACCAGTTACAGATTCATGCAAGTCTTACAAAGCTGTCTCCGGTTCGTCTAGAATTTTCTTATAAGGTTACAAGAGATGGGGACCTGATCGCTACTGGAAAAACAACGCATGGTATGGTGACAAAAGATTTAAAACCGATCAACGTAAAAAAAGAACATCCGGAAATTTACCGAATGTTCGAAAATGCTTTGGATTAAAGATAACTTAACTGCTCAATTAGAATTAACCGCATTAGTTGATGTGGGAATGTCATTCTACTGAAACTTAATTTTAATTTTCCTTTGGATACAACCTTTGGTGATAATCCGAGGGAACCACCAATAATAAATGTAATATTGTTTATGGACTCCTTGTTCCACTGATCCCATTTCTTCTGGAATTGTTCGGTGGAGTAAGGAGTTCCTTCTATACAGAGAGGAATTACGAAAGATCCTTCTGGAATCTTATCAAGAATTCTTTGACCTTCAATTTCTTTAATCTTTGATTCCTCTTTGTCACTGGCATTATCTGGTGTTTTCTCATCAGGGAGTTCTATGATCTCAAAATTATATTTTTTACGGATGATCTTTGTGTAATGATCGATCAGTTCTCTTAAATATGTTTCTTTGATTTTTCCGACACAGATCATTTGGATTTTCATGTGTTTCGATACCTTTCTTTATAACTTAATCAGCAATTCCCAATAGCCTTTGTGACTGCTGCCAATTCGTCTAATTGCCTCTTGTTTTTTCATCTTATTTAAATAATATTTTACTCTATCCACTGTCCATCCTAATTCCATTGCTATTTCTTTCTGACTTAATGCTGGATTATTTTGAATCACTTGTAAAATTTCGTGATCATTTTTGGTTAATTTTATCGTAGTTTGGGTAGTAATTTGGGTAGTAGTTTGGGTAGTAGTTTGGGTAGTAGTTTGGGTAGTAGTTTGGGTAGTTTTTGATTTTTCTTCTCTTCGATACATATTCACTCTAAAATCACCATCAAAATCAATTAATTCTGGTTTTTTTAGACCATATTCTTTACATTCCCTAAGAATTCTTGGTATTCCGGTTCCCCATTTTTCGATAATTTTCATATACGCAAATGCATTGGCTATCGCTGGATTTCTTAGTCTTGAATACCCTTCAATCATTTTCTTTATTGATACCGTATTTAAAAGCATACCAGGTGATGTTACCTCTAACCGATCATCAAATATCGCTACCTGTATATTACCTGGTTCCAGATAATTACGATGAGCAACTGCATTGGCTATTAGTTCCCTTACACTATTTATTGGAAGTTCATAAACATCTTGCCGATATATTCCTTTAATCTGCATACCCATATTAATCTTTTCTAACACATACTGAAAAGCTAATTGTACCTGATCTTGAATCGGTCCGCTGAACTCTCTGCGATCCACAAAATAAGCTCTTGTTTTCCCTTTAAATACTGCACATTGAATTGTTGGTTGAATTTGCATTTTCCCTGTCAATAATGCATAAGCATTGGTAGGAATAATTTTCCCATTATCTTCTTTCAAAATTCCCCACGTAATCAATATATTCTTTGTAACATCACGTATTGCTGCTTTCTCTTCATCATTCCATGTATTTTCAATTGCTATTTTTTTCATTTTGTCACATAAATCTTTTATGTCATCTTCATTAATTTCAAGATATTCACATGGCTCATTATCAAAATATCTATTTTGACCTTCCAGAATTAATTCTTTCAGCATATATCCTTCCGCATGTCTTGATGTACCAGCTACACGTACATAGGTTCCATCTACAAGTCCTTTGTTTTTTATATAATATGGACGCATCGGTCCCGGATGAATCTCTACTACTATAATCGTCTTGTCATCAATTGATTGCAACGTTACATCTGGATAAATTTTAGGCTCACAGCTATCTGAAATAGCATTTGTAATAGAATCCATTGTCTGAAAAATCGTATCAGGATTCATACCAACGATATTTAATGTCTTGTCATCAACACCAAAAACAATACGTCCTCCTCTGCCATTTGCAAAAGCTACTACTGTTTTCATATATTTTTCACTTTTTTTGGGCATTTCAACTTTATATTCAATATTTATTGACTCTCCTGAAAACAATTTATTTTTCAATATAACTTCTCCTATCATTATGCATTAAAAATATACTTAATACTATATAAATATGTTTTGAATCATATCATACAATTTTGACATTTACAATATAATTTTCTCATCTTACATAAAAGTGTAGCACATTTCCATAACCCCATCAAACTTCACTCATACAATGACAAGAACCCTCTTTTCATCTACAATAGATACCTTATTGCAAAAAACATTTTTATGTACTAAAATTGAAATAATAAAATTATTAAACGAGGTAACTAACAATGATTGAAATCCGAAAATTTGAACCCGATGATACAGATGCAGCAGTCAAGATCTGGAACGAAGTTGTTGACGACGGCATTGCCTTTCCTCAGTTAGATGACTTAGATCATGAAAGTGGTCTTGCTTTCTTTGAAGAACAGACATATACCGGGATCGCTGTTGATTCTGATACAAATGAAATTGTCGGACTTTATATTTTACATCCAAATAATATTGGAAGATGCGGCCATATCTGTAATGCAAGTTATGCGGTTTCTTCTGCTCACAGAGGAAAACAGATTGGTGAATTCTTGGTCACTGACTGTATAAAACGCGCTCCTGAATTTGATTTTAAGATCCTTCAGTTTAATGCAGTTGTTGCAAGTAATAAGGCAGCTTTACATCTATACAAAAAACTTGGATTTATCCAGCTTGGTATCATTCCAAAAGGATTTTTATTAAAAGATGGCACTTATGAAGATATCATTCCTCATTATCTAACTTTGATCCATTCCTGATCTTCTTTTTTCTCAAAGCTGCCATCCCCGATTTCTAATGCAGATTTTGCTAACATATCAGCATAATCATTATATTTATCATTAGAATGTCCTTTCACTTTCACGAACTTGATCTGCACATACTGTTTCATTTCTTCATAAATTCGCTGGTAAGCCTGTGTTCCTTCTTTTTTCGCTGCCCATTCTCCTGTGCACCATTTCTGTATCCCTTCATAATCATAATGAATCGCCAGCTTTTTATAGCCATTTTCTTTTGCAAAACGCATGGCCGCTTCAGAACCTTTGATCTCGCCTGCCACATTGCGCATGGTTGCTAATTCTTTATCCGCATAAGGATATGCAAAATAACGTTCTACCCCATCATGCATTAATACCATACCATAAGAAAATCTCTTCTGAGAATGATCATAACTTCCATCAACATATGCAACTAATGTATCTTCATCAATCTGCATCAATTCATTTGCATCGGGATTTAAGAACGCTTCTGCTTCTGCCTTTGTCTTAAATCCTTTGTATCTTGCATTTGGGAATCCCATGACCTGTGCTTTACATGCATCCCATGACATATAAATTCCTGGTTTTCTTCCTTTTTTTACTGCGTAAAATTTTCCTGCCATATATTTCCTCTTATTTCTTTAATAGTCTTAATCCTTATATTATAATTTTCTTTGAAAAGAAAAAATCCTGCATTGCAGGATTTTCCCTAACCTTATGATTCTAGTCGTTATCTCTTCCACCAAATAAAATGATCAGACGAAGCAAGCTCAGAAGTGCTGATGCTGCACCTGCTACATATGTCAGTGCAGCTGCTGATAAAACCTTCCTTGTCTGCCCCACTTCATCTTCGTACATGATCCCTGTACTTCCAAGAATTCGTAACGCTCTTGAAGAGGCATTAAATTCCACCGGAAGTGTTACTAATTGAAAGATCACCGCTAATGAAAATAATAAAATTCCAACATTCAATAATGTCTGATTCATTCCAAGGATCACCCCACCTAGAATAAACAACCAGGAAAGATTGGATCCAAGATTCACAGCTGGAACCATAGCCCCACGGATCTTCAATGGTGCATATCCTTGCTGATGCTGTACAGCGTGCCCACACTCATGGGCTGCAACACCGATCGCTGCGATCGAATCAGATCCATAAGTTGCATCTGATAATCTTAATACTTTATTCTTTGGATCATAATGATCTGTAAGATTCCCGCTGACACGTTCTACCGAAACATCGTAAATTCCTGCCTGGTTTAAAATACGTTCAGCAGCCTGAGAACCCGTCAGTCCGCAATGACAACGGACTCTTGAATATCTTCGAAACGTTGAATTCATCTTGGAAGATGCGATCATCGTGATGATCACTCCGATGATGATCAAAATATACGTTGGGTCAAAATAATAACCATAACCGTATGGATACATAAATATCTCCCTTCTTTCTCTGTAACATGTAGATGATTATATCGTTCCTCCTACATGAAATCAAGGCAGTTTAGAAATATTTTATAATCATTTTATTGAATGATTAATTCTTCATATTTTTATAACAAAGAAGCTCTTAATTCGTCTCCTGATTTCGCACTTAAATATGCTGGTGCGATATCAAATACAGTCTTACATCCACTCTGTCCTTCTTTGGAAAGCTTATATGCAGCTCTTGCATATGCAACTAAAACACTTGATGTAAATTCTGGATTAGAATCTAATTTTAAGCTGTACTCAATGATATGTTTGTTTTCTTTTTCCCATCCTGTACATCCACTTCTTAATACAAATCCACCATGAGGGATCTTGCTGTGATCACGATCTAATTCTTCCTGGCTGATGAAATGTACAGTTGTATCATAGTCTGAGAAATAGTTCGGCATTGTCTTGATCTCTTCTTCAACTTTCTTCGCATCTGCACCTTCTTCAAGTACTACAAAGCATTCTCTTGTATGCTTCTGTCTTGTTGTAAGTTCTGGATCTTCCCCATTACGAACTGCTTCTAAAGCTGCTTCTACAGGAATTGTGTACTGTTTACCATCTTTGACACCTTCCACACGACGGATCGCATCAGAGTGTCCCTGGCTGACTCCTTTTCCCCAGAATGTATAATCTTTTCCTTCTGGAAGGATTGCGTTTGCATACATTCTATTTAAAGAGAACATTCCTGGATCCCAACCTACAGAGATGATTCCAACATGTCCATATTCTTTCGCTGCTTTATCTACATTTGCAAAATGTTCTGGAATTCTTGCGTGTGTATCAAAGCTGTCTACTACGTTAAATAATTTGGCATATTCTGGTGTCTGAACAGGAAGGTCTGTTGCACTTCCTCCACATAACATCAAAACATCAATCTTATCTTTCCACTCTTCTACATCTTTGACATTACATACAGCTGCACCTTCTGTTAAAATGCTGACTGTCGCTGGATCTCTTCTTGTAAATACAGCTACAAGCTCCAAATCGTCATTCTGTTTGATCGCGCATTCAATTCCGCGTCCAAGGTTACCATAACCCATAATACCAATTCTAATCATTGATTTTCTCCTTTTTGACTTTATTAAACATAGTATATCATTTCTGTGTTTTGCGTTCAATGTATTCTTTTTATGATTTTTTTGCTATAATGATCTTAAAAATTCCCGATGATTCCTGATCCTTCGGGAATATTCTAACAGAAATGAGGAATTTTATCATGTCATTTACCGGCATTTTCAAAGCAAAAAACGGCATTGTCGCTGTCGTTGATTCAAAGGCATCCAGAGTAGAAAATGGGCAATCTTATGAAGACGTTCACAGGAATCCAGAAAAGCTCTTTGTATTCCAAAACGGAATTGCAACAACTTTTGGTGCTAACCAGATTTTAGTCCAGAATCCTTTTGAATTTTCCTCAAAAGTCATTGCCATCGAAGATCTGGTTTATGAATATCTACATTTAAAGAATATCTTAGATGCTTCTTTCTTCCAATCTCTGCTTGTAAAAATGACATCCAACCCAGCCAATACAGAACCTGTAAACTTTCTGGTTGGACGCAAAATCCGTCAAGAAGAATACATCTTAGAACATCATCAAGTACGTTATTGCGCCTACGCACAACGGCTCGCAACCCCAATGGAACATTTCTTTACTGGCGGAGATGAAAAATATCGGGAACACTTTGATAACCTTCCATATCTTTCACAGATCACCTCTGTTGATATATTGCAGAAAACTGTTGCAAAAGAATTGGATGGATTGATTCAATATTATGACCAGCAATCCGAATATAATCCTGTAGGAAAGCCTGTGAAATCTTATGTTTTAAGATAATGCTACTTTATAGTTTTATCTTCGAAAAAGCCTCCGCAAATGCATTATTGATCGGCTCCTGTGCTTCTTTTTGCTGTTTTTTCAAATATCTGTTCACTTCTTTTTTACTCATTCCAGAACCTTGTTTTTCTTTTCTTTGTTTAAATGCAGACAGTTTTTCTTTATACCCGCAAACACATACAAACTTCTGTCCTTCACCTTCTCCAACCATCTCCATCTTCTTATGGCATACTGGACATCTGGCGTTTGTGATCCTTGAAATCGTCTTTTTATATCCGCAGGTACGATCCTGACATACCAGACGTTTTCCGTGTTTTCCATTGACTTCCAATAAAAATTTTCCACATTCCGGACAACGGTGTCTTGTAACATTATCATGTCTAAATTTACCATCCGATGTTTTAATATCATTGATCAATGCCTGTGTATAGTCTGAGATTTCTCTCATAAATTTCTGATCATTTTGTTTTCCTTTAGAGATTGCTGTCAGTTTCTTCTCCCAGTCGGCGGTTAACTCTGCTTTTTTTAGATCTTCTGGAACAAGTTCTAACAATTGTTTTCCTTTGGATGTGATATGGATTTCATTTCCTTTTTTCTCAAGAAGATAACTGTTAAATAACTTATCAATGATATCGGCTCTTGTCGCAACCGTTCCAAGTCCTTTTTTATCCATCTGATCGATCAATGTTCCTTCTGTGTAACGCCCTGGTGGATTCGTTGTTCCTTCTGTCATGGAAATCGTTCCAACCGGATATTCTTTTCCTTTGACTGGGATATTTCCTGCTTTGATCGTGTCTTTTGTTTGAGTTTCCTCTTCGTAGAGTTCTCTCCATCCCAGCTGTTTGATATTCTCTGCTTTTGCACGGAAAAGTTCTCCATTTATGCTTGCTTTCACAGAGAGTTGTTCAGAAATTGCTGGTGCTGATAAAACAGCTAAAAATCTTGCAACAACCATATCATAGATCTTTCGTTCATCGGAACTAAAACTTGTCAAGGATGCATACTGCTCTGTTGGAATGATCGCATGATGGTCAGATACTTTTTTATCATTGATAAAACGGCTGCTTGCTTTGATTTCTTTTCTTAATAACGTTGCTGCTGCCTTTTTATATGATCCATTCTGACATGCTTTGATCCTGTCTTTTAATGTATCTGTCATGTCATTGGTCAAATATCTGGAATCTGTTCTTGGATATGTCAATACTTTGTGATGCTCATAAAGACTCTGCATGATATTTAATGTCTGTTTTGGTGAAAAGCCGTAACGTTTACTCGCTTCTTTCTGCAAAGTTGTCAGATCATAAAGTTCTGGAGCATAGTTCTTTTTCTCTTTTTTTGAAACCTCCGTGATTACAAGATCATGACCTCTTAATTTCTTACCAAGTTCCTCTGCCCATTTCTTATCAGAAATTCTCTGATTTCCTTTCTGATTCTCCCATGTGAAATTCATTCCTGTTGCAAAAATCTTATAACCGTAATATTTCTGCGGTTTGAAACTCTTAATTTCCTGCTCTCGGTTCATGATCATTGCCAAAGTTGGGGTCTGCACACGCCCACAAGATAACTGAGCATTGTATTTACATGTCAAAGCTCTTGTCGCATTGATCCCGACTAACCAGTCTGCTTCAGCTCTTGATCTTGCTGCACGGAAGAGATCATCATATTCTTTTCCCGGTTTTAAATGTGCAAAACCATCTTTGATCGCTTTGTCTGTTACCGAAGATATCCACAAACGGTAGATTGGTTTCTTATTTCCAGACATCTGTAAGATCCATCTGGCAACTAATTCTCCTTCTCTTCCTGCATCAGTTGCAATGATCACATCTTTGATATCATTTCGAAGGAGTAATTTCTTTACTGTCTGGAATTGTTTGGATGTCTTCTTTAACACTGTTAATTTCCAATGTTTTGGCATCATTGGAAGGACATCCATATTCCACTCTTTGTATTCCTTTCCATACTGCTCAGGATCCGCCAAAGATACTAAATGCCCTAATGCCCACGTTACAATATGATCGTTTCCTTCGATATAACTATGCGTTTCCTTCTTACAACCAAGAACTCTCGCAATATCACGCCCAACCGAAGGCTTTTCTGCTAATACTAATCGTTTCATTTTATTATTTAAACCTTTCTAAAATTGTCATCTCAAATTTATTATCCCGACCATTTTAACATATTTTGTGGTATACTGGAATAAAGATATTTTATCGTATTTTTACAGAATTGAGGTATTTACATATGAAATTAATGATCGCATCCGATATTCACGGATCTGCTTTTTACTGTAAACAATTAATCGAAGCATATAAACAAGAACAGCCTGATAAACTACTTCTTTTAGGAGATTTACTTTATCATGGCCCAAGAAATGACCTTCCTAAAGATTACGCACCAAAACAAGTCATCGAAATGCTAAACGCTATCAGCGACCAATTGATCTGTGTCAGAGGAAACTGCGAAGCCGAAGTCGACCAGATGGTACTAAACTTCCCTGTCCTAAGCGAATCCTGCATCCTATACATCGATGGACAAACCATCTACGCAACCCACGGGCACATAAACTCTCCAGCAAATCCTCCAAAATTACATAAAGGAGATATTCTGTTGACTGGCCATACCCATATCCCAGCCTGGGAAGAATATGATAACTTTTTATATTTAAATCCAGGATCTGTGTCTATTCCAAAAGAAGGATCCGAACATGGGTATATGATTTACGAAGATAAGACGTTTTTATGGAAAACTTTAAAAGGTGATGTGTATCATACACTTTAGTTCCTTTTAAAATTAAAAAAGCGAAGTGCTTCCTATAATGGCACTTCGCTAAAAGCCTAATCGGGTTGAGCATAAAAGCTTGATTAGGTCTATATATATTTTATGCAACGTAGATTACTTTATGCGTTTAAATGTTCTATTCTCGAATTATGTGCACACATATTGCGTAATATAGAAATTCCTTGAACCAAAGATGTAAACATTTTCTGCGAGGGTCTTACCAGATTTCCTTTTTTAGATACATATTTATAGTTATTTGCTAAAATTACATATGCACTATCTTATATATGTTTTATTATATTTGTCAAGATAGTAATTTTATTTTGTTTTCTTCGGCAACACCAAACTAAGTATCAATGACACTACGAATACGCCCGCAACCGCATTCCCATTAAAGATATCTCCAACCTCTTTCGGAAATGCCGCAAAAAAGTTCCCTGATGTCTGTGTTAGTCCAACTCCAATACAAAATGCTAAAGATACGATTACCATCGTGCGGTCATCAAACTCACATTCTTTTAACATCTTGATTCCTTCATACATGATAGAACCAAACATCATAACCGTACATCCACCAAGCACTGCCTGTGGAAGAGAGTTAAAGAATGCTCCAAGTGGTGGAAATAATGACGCTAAAATTAAGATCAGTGCTCCCATTAAGATTGTAAATCGATTGATAACTCCTGTCATTGTGACAAGTCCGACATTCTGGCTAAACGATGTTAACGGAAGACAGCCAAAGCATCCGGAAATTGCACTGGAGAATCCATCAACTGCCAGTGATCCCTGTAATTCTTCCATCTCAATGTCTCTCCCGATCGCACCTGTGCAAATAGCCGTCGTAGCACCTGTCGTTTCTGCGGCTGATACAAGGAATACGATCGCAATCGTAAAGAATGCCCCAAGATCAAATACTGGTTTATGACTTGTAAAGAATACAAGCTTTGGGATACTTACAACTCCAACCTGAGCGATCGTTTTTGAAATTCCAGAAAAATCAACAAGGGGCGCAATCCCTACAACGGTAAAGATAACAGAAAGCAGATATCCTAAGATCAGTCCAACTAATACATTTAAGTTTTTATATACACCTTTTAAAATATATCTGGCTGCAAGGCACACGATCAATGTAAATGCTCCAATAAAAAGATGATACCATGCTCCAAAATCTTTGGCTCCATCTCCGCCACCCCAGGAATTCATTCCAACAGATAGTAATGATAGTCCAATCGCGATAACAACACAAGCTGAAACAACGGGTGTTAAAAAACGCTTCCAGTATCTCGCACTTAAACCTACGATTCCTTCAAAGATACCTCCGGCAATGACGGCTCCAACCATTCCTTCATATCCAAGATCTGGATTTGTACAGATCATTAATAGACTTCCAAGGAAAGTAAAGCTGACTCCCATAACGATCGGAAGCCTTGATCCGATCTTCCAGATCGGATATAACTGAAGACATGTACCAATTCCTGCAACAAACATCGCGCATTGTAATAACTGCGTGATCTCTGCTCCTGTCAAATGATCGTTCGTTCCATGTACAAATGCCGCACTACACACGATCAGTACTGGTGCAAGATTGGATACAAACATTGCCAGCACATGCTGCAGACCAAATGGAATTGCCTTGGATAATGGAACTCTGCCATTCAGCTTGTAAATATTGTCTGCACTGACATTCTGATTCTGATTTTCCATATAAATTTTAATCCTCTTTTTCTTTCTTAACCTTTAATGATATCATCGATCGTGTCAAACGGGATTCCTTCATTTTCCCCATTGTCTTTATGCACATGTACAATATCATCTTCTTCTAAGCATCTTGCAAATTCAATCTGCATAAAAATACCTTTGATCTCCCTTCCATTTAATGTCTTTACGATCACATGATCATTTTGTGAAACAAAAAGTTCTTCCTCATTCCCAGCTTCATCTTGTTTTACCAATTTCACTCCTGGTAATACATTTGTAAATTCCATAAAAGTTGCTCCTTTATCTTATAATTTTAGAAAAAATTTCATCAATTGTTCTTTAGCTTTGTTATATGGCATATAACGAACTGGAATATCAATCTTATCTGATTTCTTTATGATACTCTTTTCATGCGTAAATGTATCAAAACTTTTCTTCCCATGATAAGACCCCATTCCGCTATTCCCAACTCCTCCAAATCCTAGATATGAAGTTGCAAGGTGGATGATCGTATCATTGATACAGCCACCGCCAAAAGACAACTGTGAAAGTACATCTTGTTCTACTTTATCATTTTCTGTAAATAAATACAATGCCAAAGGTTTGTTATGATCTCTGATATACGAAACTGCATCTTCTAATTTGTCATATGTCATTATAGGAAGTAATGGACCAAAAATCTCTTCCTGCATCACCGTGGATTCTTCTTTTACATTCACAAGTATCGTTGGGGCGATCTTTCGAAGTCTTATATCTCCATAACCGCCTTCAACGATCTTTTCATGTTTCATCAATTCCATAATGCGCTGATAATGTCTCGGATTTATCATAGATGAATAATCTTTATTCGACAAAGGATGTTCCCCGATCATTTTATTGATCCAGTATTTTAAGTAGAAGATCAGTTCACTTTCTGCTTTTTTATCTACGAAAATGTAATCTGGCGCAACACAGGTCTGCCCACTGTTTAAAAATTTTCCAAAAACAATTCGTTTTGCTGCCAACTTAATATTGGCACTTTCTTCTACAATGCATGGACTTTTTCCACCTAATTCCAAAGTCACTGGTGTTAAATGTCTCGATGCTTTTTCCATCACGATCTTTCCAACTCGTTCTCCACCAGTATAGAAAATATGATCAAATGACTGTTCCAGAAGTTTTTCACTGATTTCTACTCCTCCATTGATCACAGCAACGTAATGAGAAGGGAAAACTTCTCCAATCATCTTCTTTAAAAGACTGGCACAATGTGGTGCGTGTTCAGATGGTTTTAAAACACAACAATTTCCTGCTGCAATCGCTCCGATCAACGGCTGTAAGGATAAAAGAATTGGATAATTCCATGGGGCTATGATCAATACCTTTCCGAGTGGTTCTTTGATCTTATAACTTTGGGATGGAAACTGGGCAAGCGGTGTTTTTACCTGCTCTGTTTTCATCCATTTTTTTAGATGCTTCTTTGCATAAGAAAGTTCACTTTTTACCATGCCAATCTCTGCCATATAGGACTCAAAAGATGATTTCCCTAAATCTTTATATAATGCATGTTCCATATCTTCTTCATGTTGTTTGATTGCACATTCCAAGCGCAATAATGCTTTCTTTCGAAATTCGTATTTCTTTGTCTTCTGACTTTGAAAAAAATGTTCTTGTCTTTCTAACATTTGATTGATTTCCATGATAACCTATCCTTTCTTTCTCTACCTTCACCGCGTTTTATCTTAATTTTACCATATATAGTAAACTACCGCCTCTCTTTTTTATTTATTGCCACTTTTTAAGAAATTCGCTATAATAAATTTGTTTTACAACAACCATATCTTTACAACGAAAGGATTTATACATACATGAAACGTAATATCAGATTAACAATTGAATATGATGGTTCCCGCTATCAGGGTTGGCAGAGGCTTGGCGGTGATTCCAATGCGAATACGATTCAAGGAAAATTAGAGTCTGTTTTATCAAAAATGACTGGAGAAGATGTCAATATCAATGGATCTGGCCGTACCGATGCTGGTGTTCATGCTTATGGTCAGGTTGCCAATTTCCATACAGACTGTATGATGTCTGTTAATGAGATCAAAGACTATCTTACCAAATATCTTCCATCTGATATCGGTATTGTGGAAGTTTCTGAAGCTTCCGAACGTTTTCACAGTCGTTTAAATGCGAAAGAGAAAACTTATCTTTACCGAATTGCAATTCCTGGTGTATCGAATGTTTTTGAACGTAAATACCTTTGGTATTTCCCGGAAACTTTGGATATCAAAAAGATGGAAGAAGCTGCATCATTACTGATCGGAACGCATGATTTTAAAGGATTTTCTTCAATTAAGAAAACGAAAAAATCTACCGTCCGTAGTATCTATAACATCGAGATCAAAAAGACAAAAAAAGAAATCCAGATCTCTTATACAGGAAATGGCTTCCTTCATAACATGGTCCGGATTCTTACTGGAACTTTAGTAGAAGTTGGATGTGGAAAAATAAAACCAGAGGATATTACAAAAGCACTGAAAAGTACAAAAAGAAGCGATGCAGGGATTACTGCACCGCCTCAAGGGTTATTTCTGGTTTCTGTGGAGTATTAAGATCTAATCTTATTCTCCCCAGACTTCCTCAGCAATTTCTTTCACTAATTTTAGTTTTGCCCACTGTTCTTCTTCTGTTAATTTATTACCGATTGCACAAGAAGCAAATCCACACTGTGGGCTTAGGCATAGTCTTTCCAAAGGAATGTATTTTGCTGCCTGTCTGATTCTGTTGATCACTTTTTCTTTGTCTTCAAGATCTGGTTTCTTTGTCGTGATCAGACCAAGGACAACTTTCTTGTCTTCTGATACTTTCTTAAGTGGTGCAAATCCTCCAGATCTTTCATCATCATATTCAAGGAAAAGTGCATCAACATTTTCTTTTGCAAATACATAGTCTGCAACTGTATCATATGGACCACTTGTGAAGAATGTAGAATGATAATTTCCACGACAGATATGGGATGTAATTACCATATCTTCTGGTCTTCCTTCTAATGCAAGGTTGTTCACAGTAAGCAGCTGTTTCTTCACATCTTCAAGATCAATTCCTAATGCTTTATATCTTTGTTTCGCAGCATCTCCCACGATCGCTCCCCAAGTACAGTCATCTAACTGAAGATTACGGCATCCTGCCTTATAGAACTGTTTGATCACATCCTGATATGCAACACCAATATCCTGAATCAATTCTTCATTTGTCGCATAATATTTTCTTGTCGTTTCAATGTTTGTTGGAACGATCATTTGCTGAAACATCTGTGCTGGTGCAGGAATTGTATATTTTGCAATTGTATTTTCATCTTCAAACTGTTTTAAATATTTAAAATACTCTACAAATGGATGCTTTTTCGCTTTGATCTTTCCTACCAGATAAGTGTCTTCTAAAGAAGCTAATTCTCCATCGAACTGTACTCCACTTCCTGTCTGTTCATGTGCTACACCCTCAAATCCCCACATAAAATCTAAATGCCAGTAAGTTCTTCTGAACTCTCCGTCCGTAATCACATGATATCCTAATTCTTTTTGTTTTGCTACTAATTTTGCGATCTCTTCATTTACGATGTTATCGTATACTTCTTTTGTGATCTTGTTTTCGTTATATTGTGTTGTTGCTTTCTTTAATTCTTCTGTTCTTAAAAAGCTTCCTACATAATCATATCGAAATGGCTCTTGTAATTTACTCATTTTCTGTCGTCTCCTTTTTGCCTTGTTTTTTAAGTTGTATATAGTATATCATTTCAAAATCATCTTTTAAAATATATATATTTAGCGGTTTGTCATAGTTTTAAGTTATAGCAACGGAGTACCTAGGAATTAAAGTAAATTACATTTTATACAGGGTATGCTTCTTCATTTCCTTCTGTAACATCAACTTTCTTTTCCTGTGCATCGCGATATTTAAAATACTCTGTAGCAACCTGAGGGAATAAAGCATAACTTAATACATCTTCATCCTGTTCTTTATAAGCTGCTACCTCCTTTTCTTGTTCTTTTGTATTTTAATTCTATCGTGGTATTTCATCGGAATTTCCTATGATATAAAGTTAAAAAAGGGCCTGCCTATCCTACGGATATGCAGACCCTTTTGTCATGCTTTACTTTAAAAATATATGATCTAAAATTAAAATAATCCTTCTTCATTAAAATAATCAATTCTCATCGCATGACGCACATCTTTCATTGTTTCCTGTGCTTTTGCTCTTGCGGCTTTTGTTCCCTGCTGAAGAATCTCTGCAACTTCTGGAAGTTTTGCTTCCCACATCTTTCTTCTCTCGCGGATTGGTTCTAATTCTGCCTGAAGTACTTTGTTTAAGAACTTCTTCACTTTGACATCTCCAAGTCCTCCACGCTGATAATGGGCTTTTAATTCATCTAAGTTATTGTATTCTGGCCAGAACTCTTCAAAGTATTCTGGTTTACAGAACGCATCTAAGTAGATAAATACTGGATTACCTTCTACCTGTCCTGGATCTTCAACCCTTAAATGATTTGGATCTGTAAACATGGACATTACTTTCTTCTTGATATCCTGTGGTTCATCAGATAAGTAAATACAGTTTCCAAGAGATTTACTCATCTTCGCTTTTCCGTCGATTCCTGGAAGTCTTAAACATGCCTGATTGTCTGGCAGTACGATCTGTGGGTCTGTTAATGTCTCTCCATATACAGAGTTAAACTTGTGTACGATCTCTTTGCACTGCTCTACCATTGGCATCTGATCTTCTCCTGCTGGTACGACCGTTGCTCTAAATGCAGTGATATCTGCTGCCTGACTGATCGGATATGTGAAAAATCCAACTGGAATGCTTGCTTCAAAATTCTTCTGTTTGATCTCTGCTTTTACTGTTGGGTTACGCTGCACTCTTGCAACTGTAACTAAGTTCATATAGTAGAAAGACAGTTCTGTAAGTTCTGGTACCATAGACTGAATAAAGATATTGACTTTCTCTGGATCTAACCCACATGCAAGATAATCAAGTGCTACCTGCATAATGTTCTGTCTTACTTTCTCTGGATGTTCTGCATTATCTGTTAATGCCTGGGCATCAGCGATCATGATATAAATTTCGTCGAATTTACCAGAATTCTGCAGTCTCACTCGTTCTTTTAAAGATCCTACATAATGTCCAACATGCAGTCGTCCCGTTGGTCTGTCTCCTGTTAATATTACCTGTTTCATTATTTTCTCCTTTTCCGCTTTCCGTATAGACTTTGTACGTCTTCTCTTATGATCTATACTCTTATGTTTTATTGTAAAATCAAATGCGTAAAGTGTCAATATTTCATTGTGAAAAGATTTTTGTGTGTCCGCACTAGAAAGACATTCATTTCCGTAAAAAAGACATTTTGTATTGACTTAAGGAATAAAAGTAAATATAATGAATAAGATTGATTCTTTATTTTTAAGAAAATATGATGTAAGTATCAAAATATCACTTAAAAATAAAAAAATAATGAAAGAAGGAATTTTTAAAATGAAAAACTTATTACAAAAGTGGAATAGCTTAAGTCTGATCGTAAGAATCTTAATCGGTCTGATCATCGGTGCTATTCTTGGTGTAGCTGCTCCAAAAGCAACAGGGCTTGCTCTACTTGGAGATTTATTTGTTGGTGCTCTTCGTGCTGTAGCCCCAATCCTTGTATTTGTACTTGTCATTGCTTCTTTAGCAAATTCTAAGAGCAACGGTGCAAAAAATATGCGTATTGTTATCATCCTTTATATGCTAACAACATTTATTGGTGCTGTTGTCGCAGTATGCGGAAGTTTTCTCTTTCCAATCACATTACGTCTTGGAAAAGCTGCTACATCTGAAGCCGCTCCTCCAACGGGTGTGTTAGAAGTATTAAAGAACTTATTAATGAATATCGTATCAAACCCTGTTGATTCCCTTGTAAAGGCAAACTACATCGGTATCCTTGCATGGGCTGTTGTTTTTGGACTTGCATTAAAAGCTGCAACTCCTGGAACTAAAAAAGCTCTTCATGATATCTCTGCTGCAGTTACAAAAGCTGTACACTGGATCATCAACTGTGCTCCATTTGGTATTCTTGGACTTGTATATAACACTGTATCTACAAACGGATTAAGCATCTTTACTGATTATGGTAAACTTCTTGCCCTATTAGTTGGATGTATGTTATTTACTGTATTTGTAACAAACCCAATCATCGTATTTAGTATGCTTCGCAGAAACCCATATCCACTGATCTTAAAATGCTTAAAAGAAAGTGGTTTAACAGCATTCTTTACAAGAAGTTCTGCTGCAAATATTCCTATGAACATGGCTCTTTGCGAAAAACTGGGATTAAATGAAGATAACTATTCTGTATCTATCCCTCTTGGTTCTACGATCAACATGGATGGTGCTGCGATCACGATCACAGTTATGTCTCTTGCAGCTGCTCATACAATGGGTATCTCTGTTGATATTCCTACAGCAATCATCTTAAGTGTCTTAGCTGCTGTTTCTGCATGTGGTGCTTCTGGTGTTGCTGGTGGATCCCTGCTGTTGATCCCTCTTGCATGTTCTTTATTTGGTATCTCAAATGATGTTGCCATGCAGGTTGTTGGTGTTGGATTCATCATCGGAGTAGTACAGGATTCTGTTGAAACTTGCTTAAACTCTTCTTCTGATGTATTACTTACAGCAACTGCTGAGTTATATCAGAGAAGAAAAGCTGGGGAAGATATTGTATTGATCCCTAATAAATAAAAACTTATGAATAAATAAAATTTGTGGAAATATATAAAAAATAGATTGTTTCCCTTGGACCCACTCTCGTTCAGATTCGCACGTAGCGGACACTAAATTCGACAGCGACGATGAATCGTCACTGCTCATTAAGTGCCGACGAGCTCATATGGTCCAAGGGAAACAATCTATTTTTTATATATTTAAATTTTGTTTATTGATAAGCTGTAGGTATGAGTGACTGCTCATGAGTATTGGATTTTAACTTTAGTTTTATAATAAAATAAAGATTTTAAATGCTTGTTCTCATTCCCAGAGTACAATGTTCTAAAAGTTTTTCACTATTTATGATTTCAATTTGTCTCCTTGATAAGAGAAGCTCTCGCCATTGTTACAAGATCTGCTTTGTCTGCTTGTAAAACACTTTCTGCAATTTCAACATCATTGATTCTTCCTACTGCGATCACTGGAATATCTACCACTTTTTTGATCTCTGCTGCATTTTCTACATATGCTGCTCTTGGAACAACAGATGGTGGAATGATCACATGTGTGGATGCATAAACACCCTGTGAACAATGAATACAATCTGCTCCTGCTTCCTCTACCAGTCTTGCAAGTATCTTAGATTCCTCGATTTCTAATCCACCTGGGACATATTCAACCGCTGACATTCTGTATAAAACTGGATAATCTTTTCCGCATTTTTCCTTAATATTCTCAATGATCTCCATTGCAAATCTTGCACGGTTTCGGATCGTTCCTCCGTATTCATCACTTCTCTTATTGGAAAAAGGAGAGGCAAATGCTCCAATCAGATATCCATGTGCCCCATGAACTTCAACTGCATCAAATCCAGCTTCTTTTGCTCTTCTTGCGCAATCTCTGAATTGCTCAACCAGTTCATGAATTTCTTCTACTGTCATTTCTCTTGGTGTCTCTGGCATTGTTGGATCTTTTAACGCGGAAGGTCCGACTGGCTGTTCTCCTGTGATCGCACTGCTTGTCTCTCTTCCTGCATGATAAATCTGTGCTGCGATCTTTCCACCTGCTTCATGAATTCTTCTTGTTAACTCCTTATAGCTTTCAATCTGTCCATCTTCCCATAATCCAGGAAGCTTTTTAAATCCACCTGCAGTTGGTGTCACTGCATAATCTTCTGTGATGATCAGTCCCCCTCCACCTTTTGCTTTATATTCATGATAGGCAATAAATTTCTCTGTTGCCATTCCATCCTCAGAACAATAGTTTGTTACCATTGCTGATACGACCATACGGTTTTTAAGCTCCATCTGATTGATTTTAAACGGTTCAAATACTTTCATTTTACTGCTGCTCCTTCCTTTCATATCCGCTATCCTTTTGATAACTTTACTATAGTCTGATTCCTGGAATTGTTCTCCCTCATATGAGGGAGAAACGAAAAAAAGTAGTTATACCAAACATTTTTGTTTCATACAACTACTTTTGTTTATATTATTCATTTTTCTAATAAATTAAAATTCTTTTTTTAGCATAATTCCTTCAGCTATTTTCAATGACAGGAACCAAATGACAATGGAAATTATATAGATAGAAGCCCATAGTGTAATATTTTTTAAATACATTTGATTCATCACGATGTCAATCAGCTCAATCCCTGCCGTTTCAAACATTTTGAAAAAAAAGATAACAACAAAAACAATCCCTCCGATCATAGCTGCTAACGCGATTCTTCCCTTCTCTGCTTCATATTTTAATAGAAAAGGAAGGGCCATTGATTGAAAAATCAATAGCATTGGAATATTGAGTAAGACTGCCATCACAATTTCTTCTGACCTCATTAACAATGTACCTTTTGCTGCTGTAACGATGACTACTAACAATATACCTCCAATGACTGTTATCATTCCCCAAAAGAGGCTAAACAGATATTTTTCTCTTGTATATTCTTTTCTGCTAAATGGAAGCGTAAATAAAAACGCATTGCCATTATCAAATGTATCGTAACTGATCGTACTGATTGCTGTCATGATTGTAATCACAGACGTATAGCTAATTGCAAATGATATTTGATCCGTAGCGATTAAGATTCCTGCTGCAACTAGCCAGATCACTGCCAGATTTTTTTGTTGTGATGAGATTAATCTGATGTCTTTTGTCCATAATCCTTTCATTTTCTACACCCCCTGTATCATTAATGTAATGATCTGATCGATCGTTCCTTTTTCTACCACGATCTTTGGATAATTCTCCAGATAAAATTGTTTCTGATCTGTAAGACATGCATATCCATAGGATTCTTTCTTCATTTTTATTATATATTGTGGATCTAGTGTTTTTGACTGTTCTTCATCAACCTTTAAGATCGCATAATTACTTAATAACCGGTCTGTTTCTTCGTGCAAGATGATATTTCCTTCATTGATCATATAAATATTATCACATAAGGTTTCAAGATCTGTTGATATATGAGAACTTACAAGAATCGAACGTTCTTCATCTTCTTCCATATAATCTCTTAACATATCAAGCATCTCATTCCTTGCCATGACATCAAGCCCTGCCGTTGGTTCATCTAAGATTAATAGTTTTGCTTTGTGGCAGATTGCTGTAATTAACTTTAATTTTGCTTTCATTCCAACAGAAAACTGTTCTAGTTTTTTGTCTGTTGGCAACTGATATTTCTCTATATAGTTTGTAAATAACTGTTCATCAAATGCTTCATATGTATTTTTTAGAATATCCTTGATGTCTTTTACTGTAAGATATCTGCTAAAACCAGAATCAGAAAGTACAACACCGATCTGTTCCTTATCCTCTGGTTTTATATCCTTGACATTCTTTCCAAAAATCTGAATATCTCCTCCATCTATGTAAATCAATCCAAGCACTGCCTTTAAAGTTGTGCTTTTTCCAGATCCATTCGGACCTACAAACCCAGTGATCATGCCCTCTTTTACTTCCATGGAACAGTTGAGGGTGAAATTCTTATATTGTTTCTTTAATTTATCAATTTTTAACATACCTTATCCCTCCAATATTAACTCAAACAAGGTTTTGATATCTTCATCACTGATGCCAAAACGCCTTCCTTTTAGAATTGCTTGTTCTAAGTCCTGTTCTACTTCCTTCTTTTGCTCTTCCATCATCAACTCCGTGTTCGCCGCTGTCACATAGCTGCCTTTTCCATGAATCGTTACTGTAAAGCCTTCTTTTTCCAGTTCATCGTAAGCTTTCTTTACCGTTAAAGCACTGATCTTTAATTCCTTTGACAATGCCCGGACAGATGGCAGCTGGTCATTCTGCTTTAATTCTTGCTTTCGGATCATTGTTTTGATCTGGTCTATGATCTGCTCATAGATTGGAACCATGGATGATGTGTTGATTATGATCTTCATTTTGTATCATCCTCCTTCACTTATAAACAGTGTATAACAGCATCAAACTGTTGTCAACTGTTATATGGTGTTTGTTTTAAAATAAATAAAAAATAGAGTTATTGCATTATCATAATAAAAGTTCAAAAAGAACTATAGATAACGCAATAACTCCATTTTTATGTTTAAATTTTATATAATTTAATAATATTCTTCTACATATTTATCAGCAACTTCTTTATCCAAAGAAAAGTCCTCCATGATATTTTTTATTGTATCTTCTCTTGATGCTTCCATCTTCTTATAAATTTTAATTGCACCCTCTACTCTTCCTTCTATCCTTCCTTTCTCTCTTCCTCTTTCTTCTAATTCTTCTAAGGCCTTGCACATATTCAACTCAACTCCTTCCTGTTCTAATTTCAATGAATCATCAATTAATTTCTGCGTTTCTGTAATTGAACCTATTACCATTCCAAGTTCTGGTGATATTGTTTTTTCTTTTTATTCCATTTTTAATTCATTGTCGATATAATTTTTAACAATTCTTGCAATTAATTGATACTATCTTCAAATATTTATAAAAACAAAAATAGAGATTGGAGTACAAAATACCATCAATGGCATTCATTTTTCATACTTCAATCTCTATTTCTATTTTTATGAATATTCAATACACTTCTGTATTACAATCTAATTTTTCTCATCCATCAATCCAAACTGTATCGTCACACAAGTAGCAATGATCAATCCAAACATATAAAATGAATATTTTAACACATTAAGTGGTGACACATCTGCGAGTGCCGTGATCATTAACATACCTCCATCATGTGGCATCAATGAGATAAATGCACAGGCAAAAATATCTACCAGACTGGCAAGTCTCTTTGGTGCAATCTTGTATTTTTCACCGATTTCTTTTGCGATCGGACAAGTAACAATAATAGCGATCGTGTTATTTACCATTGCCGCGGAAAGAATTCCTGACATCAGCCCGATTCCATATTCTGCACCGCGTCTGTTCTTGATCTTGCCACTGATCGCTCCTACCAGCCACTCAACTCCGCCATATTCGCGAACAATACCAATGATTCCAGATACCAAGATCGCAACCATACTGATACTAAACATATCACTCATACCATTTCCAATTGCCTGAATCCAGTCAAAGAATCCGCAGCTTCCCACACAAAGTCCGATAATACCTGCAGAAAGGATTCCTACAAAAAGTACAACTGCAACGTTAATCCCCATCAATGCTGCTCCAAGAACAATAAGATATGGAAGGACTTCAATGATATTGTAACTTCCTGCCTTGATTGCTCCACTTCCAGTACCTCCGACCACTGAATAAAGGATCATTGCCACGATCGCAGCCGGTAATGCGATAAAGAAGTTCATCTTAAACTTATCTTTCATCTCAGAACCGCATCCTTCTGCTGCTGAGATCGTTGTATCAGAGATCATGGAAAGGTTATCTCCAAAATAAGAACCTCCGATTACTGCTGCTCCAACGATCGCAACATTTAAGTGTGCTCCCTGTGCCACATTGATCGCGATTGGTGCCATTGCTGCAATGGTTCCCATGGATGTTCCTATTGATGTAGAAATAAAACAGCACATTAAAAATACACCTGGAATCAAAAATGTTACTGGAATCACATGAAGACATAGATTAACAACAGAATCTTTTCCTCCCATTGCCGCTGCTGCTCCCTGAAATCCCCCTGCCATCAGATAGATCAAAACGATCATCATAACTCCAGAATTTCCCATGTTTGTCGTCATAATGTTTAATTTATCTTTTACATCCATACTTCTATTTAAAAGAAGTGCTACCGCACATCCTGCCAAAAGTGCGACATGACGTGGAAATTTTCCAAATGGGTCGTCTGCTCCCATCAAGGTAAATGTAATTCCACATCCTACATAACATACTAGAAATACGATCAGTGGAAGAAAGGCCACAGATCCTAGATTTTTCTTTTGTTTCTCCATTTCTTTTCCTCTCAATCTTAATATATATCCAGATAAATCTGTCTTATTTCTCTGCCAGATGCTTATCCAGTGCATTTTTTAACTGTGTCAGTGCCTGCTCAACCGTCACTCGTGGACACGCAACGTTGAAACGCTCAAACTGTGCTGTCTCTGGTCCAAAGATGATTCCAGAATCCAGCCACAATTTTGCTTCTTCTAACATTAAATGTTCTAATTCTTCATTGCTGAATCCATATCCTGAGAAATCAACCCATACTAAATAAGTCCCTTCTGGTTCTACCATCTTTGCTTTTGGAAAGTTCTCTTTTACATATCGGCTCATATACTTTACGTTTTCATATATATATTCTACCAATTCATCTACCCAGTCAGCACCTTTTGTGTAACATACTTTCACAGCAAGCTGTCCCATTAAGCTTCCCTGACTGTAAGCTGCCTGTGTATTAGCCCATTGATATTTTTTTCTTAATTCCTTGTTTGGAATAATGATATTTGCTGGCTGTAATCCTGCAACATTAAATGTCTTTCCTGGCGAGCTGTAAAGTGCAATGATCTCATGAAATTTTTTATCCAGATTCATACAGCTTGTAAACTCATGTCCTGGAAAAATAAAATCACAATGCATCTCATCAACCATCCAGATTACGTTGTATTTTAAACAGATTTCTGCGACTTTTTCCATTTCTTCTCTTGTCCAGACTCTTCCTACTGGATTGTGTGGGTTGCAGAAGATCAGTGCTTTTACATTTTCTTCTTTGATCATTTGTTCCATTTTTTCAAAATCAATGGAGTAACGATTGTTTTCATAACGAAGCTGACAGTTTACCAGTTTTCTTCCATCATTTTTGATAACTTCACTAAATGGATAGTACACTGGCTGCATAACCATCATGGCATCTCCTTCTTCGGTAAATGCCTTAACACTTGTTCCAAGTGCATAAACGATTCCTGCTCCAAGTGTTACCCATTCTGGTTTGATCGTATATTCGTATCTTGTTGAAAACCAGTGGTTCATTGCATCAAAATATTCATCTAAGGGATCCGTATATCCAAAAATCCCATGATCAATTCTTTTATGAAATTCATCAAGAATCTCATCTGGCAGACGAAAATCCATATCTGCTACCCAAAGAGGAAGCAGGTCATCTCTTCCTTTTCTCTTCATTCCAAAATCGTATTTCAAACAATCTGTTCCATGTCTGTCGATTACTTCGTCAAAATTGTATTTTCCCATTTTCTACTCCTGTGTTGTTTTTTCTGTCTTTTTATACTGGAACATATAATATTTCATTTTTACCACCACAGATCATGCCAAGTGTTGCACTCTGTGCATTCGATAGATCATATTTTTTCCTTGTGATCTCTTTCATCGATGGTGCTTCTTCCATAACAGTTTTTTCTAAGTTTCCTCCACCAATACTTCCAATAATTCCATCTTTTGTGACAAGCATCATACTTCCAACACCTCGTGGAGATGAACCGGATTTCTTTGTGATAATGCACAGCACTCCTGATTCTTTTGTCTCAAAAAGTTCTTTACTCATCGTACTTTCTGTTTCGTGATTTTTGATTGCGATCATCTCTGCTGCGATACTGATTGCAATCTCTTCTGGCGTTCTTGCACCGATCTTTAATCCGATTGGTGCATGGATCGTGCTGATCTGTTCTTCACTGTATCCTTCTTCTTTCATTATCTCGAAGGTTTTTGCAACTTTTCCTTTGCTTCCGATCATTCCAAGATAGAGATATGGTCTTCGTAATACCGTTTCTGCACATAATCTGTCATTTGCATGTCCACGTGTGACAACCACATAAAATGCGTTATCTTGTTCTGGCAAAATATCTTCTATGTCATGAAAATCTCTGCAGTAAACTTCATCTGCTTGTGGTAGTTTCTCTGGATCTGCAAATTCCTCTCTGTCATCGATCATAATCGTGTAGAAATCTAAAAATTTCGCAATCTGGAGTAACTGGATCGCTACATGTCCAGCCCCGAAGATAACTAATTTCGGCTGAATCTTAAACCAATCGTCCTTGATCTGTGCGACATCTTTTTCTTCCTGTAAGAATCTAGCGATCACTCTTTGATATAGTGTATCTGTCTGTCCTGGATATACTTTGATTTTTGTATCTTTATATTGCTCTCTCAATGGTCCTAGATATCCTTTCTTCAGTAATTTTTGTAAATGCAACGGTGTAAGGATCGTATCTTCTTTAATCTCTAAATCCTTATCCGCTAATGAAAGTCTGTGAACAACCTTGCTGGCTGGTTTCCCAAGTGCTGACATTCCGATCACAATATGAATCTCATCGATATTTTCAGGGATCACTGGTTCATAATCCGCTGGAATCTTTGCCGGCATTCCCCTGGAACCATCGGCTTCTATCAGCGTGATATCTGCTTCTTTTACTGCAGTTTCATAGAAATCTTCTGGTAATGGTCCGATCTTTTGTACTAACGAATTTTCTGGCGTCGCAGGCATTCCCGCCATACAATATCCGATTTCATTTAATTGCTTTCGAATATCTTCTATATTTTCAGGGATCACGGTGTCGGATTCCTTTTTCATATGAGTTGTCGTTGTGACAAAGACTTTCTTTCCAAGACTTCTATAATACTGTGCTAACTTATGAACTCTCGTTGTTTTTCCACCGGAACCTGCAACTGCAATGATCATATCTTTTTCCTCTTTATTCTTCTGCAAGAATCTTAACTGCATTTATTATCTGGTTGATTTCTTTCATTGTTGTCTCATGTCCAAAACTGAATCTTACCATTCCCTGCTCTATCGTACCGAAATGTTCATGTACCAATGGTGCACAATGAGCACCTGACCTTGTCTGTATCTGGAAACGTCCCATTAATTCATCACTGACACTTCCAGAATCATATTCTTCCAAATTGATCGAACAAATGGCGGTTTGTTTTGTCAGATCCAATTGATTTTCATGATAAATTTTAATTCCTTGGATCTTCTGAATTTTTTTATAAAATATTTCAATAAGATTCATTTCCTGTTCACGGATCTTATCAATTCCATATGTATTGATAAAATCAATCGCTGCCCCAAGTCCTACGATTCCGATTCCATTTAATGTTCCTGCTTCCAATGCCTGTGGCAGCACTCCTGGCTGTGTTTTCGAAAATGATAAGATTCCTGTTCCACCTGTTTTTAACGGACGGATTTCTACACCTTTTCTAATACAGATTCCCCCGATACCCTGCGGTCCCATCAAGCCTTTATGTCCGGTAAAACATAATATATCGATATTATCTTCCTTCATGGAGATTGGGATCACTCCAGCACTTTGAGCGGTATCAACGACAAATAAAATTCCTTTTTCTCTACAAAGTTTTCCAACACTTTGGATATCAAACATTTCACCTGTCACATTGGATGCATGCGTCATCACGATCATCTTGGTATCTTTTGTGATCGCCTGTTTGATATCCCCCACATCTGGTGAAGTGATCGTTAAGCAAACTCCTTGTCGTTCCATCTCATATAATGGACGAAGAACGCTGTTGTGCTCCATAAACGTTGTGATCACATGATCACCATGATTTAAGCTTCCTTTGATCACTGTGTTTAAGCTTTCTGTAATTCCACTGGTAAATACAACTTGTTCTGCTCCATAGCCGTCAAAAAACTGATCTACTTTCGTACGAACTTCGTAAATCTTTCTTGCAGCATCCAGAGAACTTTCGTTGACACCTCTTCCGCTGTTGCCAAGTGCCAATGCATTCATAACTGCATCCTTGACACACTCTGGTTTCGTGATATGCGTTGCTGCATAATCTGCATAAATTGTTTCTACCTTTTGTTTTTCATGGGTATATATAGGAACATTCAGTTCTTCCTGCTGATCAGAAAGATTATTTTTTAAATATAATAATGCTTCCAAAACACCACCTGCAATGCACCTGGCTTTATCTGAAATTGTAAAGCAGTTATCGTATTCTTCAGCTCTCGGATCGATATCTGCGATCTTAAATCCTTTTGTCACCGGATATCCATCACGAATTAAACCTCTCAGTAATCCATCCATACTTGCAGCTACATCAACAATCGTACCTTCTGGTGTTTCTATCTTTGCTAATAACTGGCCTTTGCTTACCATATCTGTGATATGACAGATATTTCTTAAGATCCCTTTAGCTGGGGAATGGATCACTCGTTCCTTTCCAAAGCCTTTGATCACTCCTGGAATTCCTGTGTTCGGGATCGCACTGCCTTCTTTGATGATCCTTCCAAGCCTGTGTCCACGCATCGTCTCGATCACAACATCGACATCTTCCCCTGCTGTAAATCCAGGTCCTAAAGCAATCGTGATCGGTGCCATATCTCTTGTTGTACCAAGATTTTTCTTCGCAAGAATGGCATCAACAACTGCGATCGGATGCAACTGTTTGATCATCTCTCCATTTGGATCGATCATTAATGCCGGATTCCCTGCTTTCATGATCTGTTCTGCTTCTTTGATATCATGTGCAAGATGGCAGGTCATATCCTCAACCTGCCACTTTTCTTCATAAACTGCTTCTGAAAATGCAACATTTCTACGAATTGCAGATGGATGTGCAATTTCTAAGATCAATACATGAAAACCACTTTTTACTAATTTATAAATTGTACCTGTGGCGATATCTCCACCGCCTCTTACAATGATTAAATCTTTCATAGATATTCCTCAAGGTTTGATCACTTTTCCTGCTTTTTCCATCATTTCTACGATATCATACATATTTGTGATGGAACCAACCGCTAATTTATCTGTAATATCATAGAAATTTAAGCATGTTCCGCAAGTATATATTTCGACCCCTTCTGCTTCTAATGTTTTTAAATCTTCTAAAGAATCAGAATCTTCGCATGTAAGATATGCTCCTGAATTATAAAATAATACCTTTGATGGAAGTTTATCCTGTTTTGTTACTGCAAATAAAAACGCTTTGATCAATGTCTGACCAAGAGCTTTCTCTCCTTGTCCCATCTCGTTTGATGATACAGCGATGATAAAATCATCCTTTGCAGATGGTGCACAGACAATCTCTTCTTCCTCATCTGCTGGTGTATAATTCTCTGCCATGATCTCAATCTTAAATTCATTGTCTGAGATCTTCTCGCTTTTAACTTCGCAGTTTTTACCTTCTGCAAATCTTGTAACATTCTGGACAGCTGGTTCATTATCTACCAGAACGATTAATTTTGTCTCTCCATCCATTGATTCTAATGCTTTCTTTGTGTGTACAACCGGAATCGGACAAGCATTCCCTCTTTCATCAATCTGTTTCATACTTAACCTCCAATTTAAATTTCTACCTGAAATACCCCTTGTGGGATGATTTCATATTCTGACATAAATTGTACCACAGATTCTTCATTTTCTAAAGGGGTCATCCATGCCATTCCACATCCTGCTGTGATCTCTTTTGGTACTGGGATCAATCTTCCTGCGATCTGATGTTTTTTGCAGGCACTTTCCATACCGATCGCCTGTGTTGTTGTCTCAAATGTGATCACTGTTTTTAATTCTTTTTTTCTCATGATATTTTATGTTTCTCCTGAATTTCCAAAGTTTTTTATAAAAGAACGTTTTACTGCTTCAGCAACTTCTTTCTGAAAGTTTTCATAACGATTCAGAATATCTTCGCCTTCTGGTGTAAGGTGTGAACCTCCCCCTTGCTTTCCACCGGATTTTCGTTCTACTAATTTGACTCCAAGGTCTGCTTCCGCACGATTTAAGATCTTCCATGCTTTGCTTGCAGCCATTCCCATGGATTTATATGCAGCAGATAAAGAACCTTTCTCTCTTGTTAATGATAATAACTGTGCAACTCCTTTTCCAAAATCTGGTTCTTCCATAAAAACTCTGACCCTGAAATCAAAACGTTTTGGTAAATATGATTTCATGTCTACCACCCTTTTCCGAATCCACAGTTTGGATAAGTACAAACTTTACATCCAAGACATAATCCGCCTTCTCCAAGGTGTGCAAGTTCTTCTGCGCTTACTTTATCATCTGCCATGATCCTTGGCAGAATAAGATCAAAAACAGTTCTCTTTGAATACATAACACATCCTGGAAGTCCCATGATCGGAATTATCTGATCTCCTTTTTTATAATATGCAAGTAAAAACATTGCTCCTGGCAAAACAGGTGCTCCATAAGATATGATATCGGCTCCTGTATTCTTGATCGCAAGTGGTGTCTTGTCATCTGGATCAACACTCATTCCTCCTGTGCATAATACCATTTCTGCCCCATTTTCGATAGCTTCTAAGATTGTTTTTGTTAAAAGTTCATTGTCATCTGGCAACTGTTTTGTACTGGTCACTTCTGCACCGTATTCTTTGATCTTTTCTGCCACAACTGGAGTAAATGTATCCTCAATTCTATGATAATACACTTCATTTCCTGTAGCTAAGATCACGGCTTTTTTCTTCTTATAAGGCAGAAGAGACAGGATTGGTGTATCCCCAACCCTGTCTTTGACTTCCTGCATCTTATCTTTTTCAATGACCAGTGGAATGATTCTCGTACCTGCTAGTTTGTCCCCTGCTTTGACTGGAGTATTTCCAGATCTTGCCGCGATCATCATCTGTCCGAAAGAATTGACGGTAAATAGTTTTTCTTTGTCGATCTTTAAGAGTCCGTCATATTCGGCAGATAATTCAATCTTACCTTCCTTAACTTCTGACTCTTTCATTCCTTCATTCTTGCACAGATCACAAAGGATCCTTGCTGCATCATTTTCATGAAGCATATCGTCTCCGGCTTCCCAGACGTATAAATGATCTTTTCCAAGGGATAACAACACTGGGATATCTTCTTCTTTGACTACATGACCTTTCCTGAATCTTGCGTCTTTTGTAACACCTTTGATGATCTGTGTGATATCATGACATAGCACAGTTCCTACAGCATCTTTTGTATCCACTAATTTCATTGTTTTTCACCTTCTACTTCTTATTTATTAATTGTAAATCCATAAGATCTGAAGACTTTTAATGCTTTTTCACTCTGTAAGAATTTTACGAATTTATCAGCTGCATCTTTATTTTTACTTTTCTTTAATGCTGCAACTGGATAAATAACTGGCGTTTTTAAAGCATCTGCTGGTGCTTCTGCAAGAACTTTTACATCCTTGTTACTTGCTGCATCTGTTGCATATACAACACCGCAAGAAGCACTTCCTTTTGCTACCCAATTTAAAACTTCTGTTACATTTGTTCCAAAGCTTGCTTTTTTCTTCACATCATTCCAGTTCTTTAAGTTTGTAAAGATTTCCTGTGCATACTGTCCAGCTGGAACGCTCTTAGGATCTCCTAATGCTATTGTATCAGCTTTTGTGATATCTTTAAAGGATGAAACTTTTGCATCACCTTTTTTAGGAGCGATCAGTACAACTTTGTTTTCTAATAATTCTACAACATCCCCCTTGCTGATGTATTTTCCTTTGACAAGATTGTTCATCTGTTCAGTCGCTGCTGACATAAATACATCCGCTGCCATTCCATTTTCAATCTGGCTCTGTAATTTTCCTGAACTATCATAACTTCCTTCTACTTTAATTCCTTTATTTTCTTCTTCGAACATTGGAATTAATTTCTCTGTGTAGCATTTTTCAAGACTAGCTGCAGCTGCAAGTGTGATGGTTGTTGTTTCTTCTTTCTTTACTGCCTTTGTTGTGGATTTAGAGCTGTCCTTACTGGTTCCACATGCTGTTACCCCAAGAACCATAGCTCCTGCTAATAACACTGCTAAAAATTTCTTTTTCATTTGTAACTTCCTCACTTTCTTAAAAATGCTATGTAAAATTTCATAGTAATGTGGCTTTTTCCATATGACCTCTTTGAATATGGTATTTTTTGTCACATAGATTTTCTACTTCCTTACTGCTGTGGCTCACCAAGATCGCTGGTTTATCCAACATTGCCAGCATATTGGATAATTCATCTTGCATCTGTTCTCTTAAGTATTCATCCAACGCTGAAAATGGCTCATCCATCAAGATGACTTCCGGTTCACACACAAGCATCCTTGCTAATGCTGTTCGCTGTTTTTGCCCTCCTGAAATCTGTCTTGGATATCTTTTTGCTAATTCTTCGATATGAAATCGTTTCATCATATCATTTGTCTTTTGTTCGATTTCATCCTTCGGAAATCCTTTTGCTCTTAATCCTATTTTGATATTCTCTTCAATCGTCATATTAGGAAACAGTGCATATCCCTGAAATAAATATCCAATCTTTCGTTTTTGTGGTGGTAGATCGATCTTTTTCTCGGAATCATAAAGTATTTTCCCATCTAATACAATTCTCCCACTATCTGCAGTTTCCACGCCTGCGATACATTTTAAAGTAATGCTTTTTCCACTTCCAGAAGGTCCCATAAGCCCTGTACAACCTGTTTCTACATTAAGTTCTGACTCTAATGTAAATTCTTTTAGTTTCTTTTTGATCTTTACTTCAAGACTCATACATCTCTCCTTACGCTTCCTGTTTCTTCTTTTCCATGATCAGGTAAATATTCATGGCTGCTACGATTGCAAAACAAATGATCACGATCACAAGTACATACTGATATGCTGCATCCATATTTCCCGCTGCAACTTCAGAGTATACTGCAAGTGGCAGAGTTCTTGTTCTTCCCGGAATATTTCCAGCGATCATTGCTGTTGCTCCGAATTCACCAAGTCCTCTGGCAAATGCAAGTACTCCACCAGAAATGATCCCTGGCAGTGCATTGGGGATCATAACTCGAAAGAAAATGCTCCACTCACTCATTCCAAGTGTTCTTGCAGCAAAGATAAGATCTTCATCAATCTGTTCCAGGGCACCTCTTGCAGAACGGTACATCAATGGAAATGACATCACAACTGCCGCAAGGATCGTTGCGCCCCATGAAAATGCAATCTTGATCCCAAGATAATTTTCAAATAATTTTCCTACTGGTCCATATGATCCGAAAAATACAAGCAAGAAAAACCCTGCAACAGTTGGTGGTAATACTAATGGCATCGTAAAGATCCCATCCCAGAAGATTCTTGTTGCGTCTGATTTACGATATAAAATCCATCTTGCTGCTAATAATCCTAAAATAAAGGTAAATAAAATCGCGATCGTTGCCGTTTTCATCGATATGATGATCGGTGATATATCCATACATTGTCTCCTCTCTTAGTTTCTTCCGCAATCTTCTGTGTTTTCCCTTAATGTATCTAATCCATGTGGCAGCTGATCAATGATAAAAGAAAGACTCTCTTCCACTGCCTTTTTGCTTCCAGGAAGATTAATGATCAATGTTTTCTTTCTTATTACACTGACACCTCTTGATAACATGGCTCGTTTTGTGATCGTCATAGAACCTGCTCTGATCGCTTCTGAGATTCCCGGCACATTGCGGTCTGCAACAGCTAAAGTTGCTTCTGGTGTACGATCTCTTGGAGAAAGCCCTGTCCCACCGGTTGTAATAATTAAATCAACCTGCCGGCTGTCGCTTAAACGGATCAGATGTTTTTTGATCTGAGCTTCTTCATCCGGAAGAAGGATTTCTTCTACGATCTTAAATCCATGTTCTTTTAAGATTTCTGCTGCTCTTGGACCGCTTGTATCCACTCGTTCTCCTCTGGAGCCTTTATCACTCAATGTCATGACTGCTGCCATGTATGGCATATCTTTCTCTGGGTAAATGACCTCAATCTTATCTCCGACTTTGATCGTTCCGCTTTCTAATACTTTTGCAAAGATACCTTCTCTTGGCATGATACAGTCCCCAACACGTTTATATATCTCACAATGACTATGGCATTCTTTCCCAATCTGAGTGATCTCAAACTTTGCATCATTACAGATCAGTTTTGTTCCAACTGGAAGTTTCTTAAAATCAATGCCGTAAGCAAGAATATTTTCCCCAAAATCACCCTCGATCACGGAAGCACCTTTTTCATTGAATTCATCCACAATATCCGCGCTCAAAAAACTAACCTGACGATGCCATTTTCCTGCATGGGCATCTCCTTCTAATCCAAAGTCTTTGATCACATTGACTTCGTTGATATTTTTCTTCACGGTTCCTCGTTTTTCACTGATACAGACTGCTTTTATGATTCCTTCCATACAAAATCACCACTCTTTCCACCTGTTTTCTCTACTAAATGTATCTCTGACATAACCATATGTTTGTCAATTGCCTTACACATATCATAAATCGTTAATAAAGCAATCTGTACTCCTGTCAGTGCCTCCATCTCAACGCCTGTTTTCCCTGTTGTTTTGACAAGACAGACTGCTTTGATCTCTTTGGTTTCTTCTAGCATTTCAAAATCAACTTTACACTTTGTAAGCATCAGAAGATGGCACATCGGGATCAGTTCAAATGTCTTCTTTGCCGCCATGATCCCTGCGATCCTTGCAGTTCCTAAGACATCTCCTTTTGCCATACTTCCTTCTTTGACTTTTTCAAAGATCTCATCATTAACTTTGATCTTTCCTTGTGCGATTGCTGTTCTTGTTGTTTCTTTTTTCTTCGTCACATCGACCATGACCGCATTCCCATGCTGGTCAAAATGTGAAAATTCTCCCATTTATCTTATCCTCCAATTGTATACATCTTGCTGTTTGACGGCATTTCTTCAAAATGATGTGCCTGTGGTTTTTTATAAATGATTTCTTTTAAAACCTGTTTGATCTCTTCGTCTGACGTTTCAGCCTTTCTTAACAGATCTCTTAAATTTCCTGCTTCTTCATAATAAAGACATGGTTTGATCCCACCGATAGAAGTCAAACGAATACGGTTGCATGTATCACAAAATTTTCCATGCAATGCCTCGATCCATCCGATCATTCCCTTATATCCTTCCATTGTTTCATAAACTGCTGGCCCATTTCCCATTCTTTGTTCGGTTTTGTGAAATCTGATCCCTTGATCTTTTAGGTTCTTTCTGATTTCATTTCTTGTTAATGCTATCGTTGTCTTCTTATTTCCAAGCGGCATTTGTTCAATAAATCGTATACAGATTTTATGATCTTTCATATAGTCTATAAATTTTTGAATATCCTCCATCGTCGTCTGTTCTGTCAACACAACATTTATCTTTATATTCAATCCTATATTGACCGCTTTATTAATTACTGATATGACCTGTTTGTATCCATCGAATCCTGTGATCTTTTTATATTTCTCCTGATCCATAAAATCAAGACTTATATTGATTCCATCCACTCCTGCCTCTGCTAATTTCACTAAATCTTTTGATAATAAGATTGCATTGGTTGTTAACGTAACTTTGTTAACTCCATCCGTTTTCTTTAATTCACGGATAAAATCTGAACAGCCTTTTCGTACCAACGGTTCGCCACCTGTGATCTTAAATTTGTCAATTCCAAGCGTTGTAAGAATCTTACATACTCTTAGGATCTCCTCATATCTTAAAATCTCCTCATGTGACAACATTTCTTCATGATCAGGGCGGCAATAAGTACAATATAAATTGCAACGATCCGTGATCGATATTCTTGCATAATCAATGCTTCTTTGAAATTGATCTTTCATCTCTTTCTCCTATCGTTATTCTCAACCAAGAATAACGCTTGCCTAAAATCAGACAGGAAAAACCATATTTTAACATTCTTCCTGTCTGTTCGTTCTTCTATTCTAATATGATTGATTTTTCTTCTTTTTCTTCTATGTACCCAATTATTTTAGCACATGGGATTGTGTTCTGTAAATCCTCTAATAAATTTTTTGCATCATTTTCGCTAACTGCGATCATCAATCCTCCAGATGTCTGTGGATCATATAAAATATCTTCCAATGCTCTATTTATTTTTTTCGCTTTTGAAACACCTGCACTTGCATATTTACGATTCCTATAAGCACCTTCTGGGATCATTCCAAGGTCTGCCATAGAAAGAGCTTCTTTGTGATATGGAATCTCTTCTGTCATAAAATGAATCGTTACATCACTGCCCTGTGCCATCTCATAACCATGTCCAAGTAATCCAAACCCAGTAAGATCCGTACAACTGTGCACTTCATATTTTACCATAATATCTCTGGCATATTTATTGAGCTGTCTCATCTGATCATAGATCTTATCCATTACTTTTTGATCGATAAATTCAGCCTTTGCTGATGTTGTTAAAATTCCAACTCCTAACGGTTTGGTCAAAATTAAAATATCTCCAGGTCTTGCCCCGCTGTTTGTCAAAAATTTTTGAGGATGTACAAATCCAGAAACAGATAAACCATATTTGGGCTCTTGATCGTGAATCGTATGTCCACCTGTGATGATCACTCCTGCTTCATATGCTTTTTTATAACCACCTCGTAAAATTGCCTGAATGCTTTCTTTTGGCATATCTTTTGTGACACACATGATATTTAAGGCAAGCTTTGGATCTGCTCCCATCGCATAAATATCACTGATCGCATTCACTGCTGCAATCTCTCCGAACATTTCCGGATCGTCAACGATCGGCGGGAAGAAATCCAATGTCTGAACAAGTGCTGTATTTTCATCAATTTTATAGACAGACGCATCATCACTTTTATCAAAACCAACTAATAACCGTTCATCTGATCTTGTTGGAATTCCGTCTAATAATTTTGCTAAAGTTCCAGCTCCAACTTTTGCCCCACATCCTGCACACTGGGCGAGTTTTGTTAATTTCACTTCTGTTTCCATAGACCTTATCCTCCCGTAAATGTTCATGATCTCTCTTAAACATTATCTCTTGTTACATCTTTTAGCCACTTGAAACTGCGATATCTGATCAATGTGATCGGTACTTTGATCAATTCATCACTCATCAATAATACATAAACTGCCGGCACACTCCAATGTAATACAAATGCAGCCAATGCTCCTAATAAAATCGAACATCCCCACATCGTTGATACATCCATGATCAAGCCAAACTTCGTATCGCCGCCAGATCGGAAGATTCCAACGACCATTGTTGTATTAAATGCCTGCGCGATCACAAAATAAGACATCACATAAAACATCATTTTCAGATAGTATCTTGCAGTTGCACTTAAGGATAAGAAAGAAATTACAACTGGAGATGCAATTAAGATCAATCCTCCTCCGATCACTCCCATCACCACACTTAAAATGATAAACCGTTTGGCATAGGCTCTTGCATGATCGAATTTTCTCTCACCGATCGTCTTTCCAAGATAGATCGCTGTGGCGCTGGATAGCCCAAAAGACACAACCGTTGCTAACTGTCTCGCCACCTGTGCAACAGAATTGGCTGCAACTGCAGAACTTCCCATATGTCCAAGAATTGCTGTATTGGCTGATGTTCCAAGCCCCCACATTACCTCATTTAAAACAACTGGGAGGGAATAGACTAAGAAATCTCTCACTAACAGTTTGTCCTGATGAAGGAAATAGTGAACTCTGAATTTTACATCTTTATTATATATTTTTGCATAACCACAAACCAGAACAAGTTCCATAATCCTTGCGATCAATGTCGCAATCGCTGCTCCACGGATTCCAAGAGCTGGAAATCCAAATAATCCAAAAATAAAGATCGCATTAAAAACCACATTGCATAAAAATGATACTAGATAAACAACTGTTGCCACGATCACTCGTTCAATGCTTCGCATGACATATAAATATACATTGGTAATTCCCATGATAATATATGAACATGCAACGATCCTTAAATACTTAACTCCTTCTGCGATCACCTGTGGATCATTTGTAAAAATTCTCATCAACGATGCTGGAATTGTAAATGCTGCGATAGTGAATATCGCAGTTATGATCACTGCTGATCTAATCCCTAATGCCAAGATCTTTTCAATCGCTGTCTTGTCACCTTTTCCCCAGTATTGTGCAGTAAGAACGGTTGCCCCCGATGTTAATCCAAACAAAAACAGTACCATAATGTACTGAATCTGGCCAGCAAGAGAGGCCCCTGATAATACTTTTTCACTGACTTTTCCAAGCATCACAACATCGGCTGCTGTTACTCCAACGTTGATCAGATTCTGCAATGCTATCGGAACGACCAGCGCAAATACATTTTTATAAAAATCTTTCCATTTGATGTTTAAATCATTCAATCTTTTTCTCCTGTTCTTTTCATTACCTCATAATAGGATATAGAAGCTTTGTCTGCTTGTCAAGCACATATTGCCTACCTGTATTTCATTTAGTATCCCCAAAAATGAAAAATAAAAACCACTTAATAAAATCATCTGCAGATTCATCATTGCGATATTTATTAAATGGTCTTTATCTTTATAATTAGAATTTAATTTTTTGGCATTTATAGATATGTAGTTTATTCTTCGATTTTTAATGCTTCTTCATTGCTGAGCTCTTTGCCATCTTTTGTTGTTGCAACATAGTAGATATCGCCTTCTTCTGGCTGATAATAGATATCTAAATTTACGATCGTGTTCATTTTAACACCAGCTGCTTTTAAATTTTCTTTAACAAGTTTCTCTGTGTCTTTTACATCTATGTTGCGTTCCTGAAACTGTACTTCGATTTTTGTTTTCATACTACTCTCCTTCTTCTTGATCATCTACTCTTTATGTCAACTCTTGATGTGATTATTATTAGATTCTTGTATGCGTACATTGTATTCTACATACGATTTATAATTCATATTATAGCCTTTTTTTCCAATTTATTCAACTTGAATCTGATTTAGTACAAAATCTATCTACTTTTCCTTGATCTTTTTTCCATAACTTTTTGGATGATCATATCTGCGATCCATCCACATAAGAGCCCAATAATCAAACCTCCTAAAACGTCCGTTGGATAATGAACGTATAAATACATTCTTGAAAACGCGATTAAAACAGATACTATCAAAGTTCCTGCTGCCATTCTCTTTCTTCCCGCAAAATACAGCGCACTGACCGATGCAAATGATGCAGCTGTATGTCCCGATGGAAAAGAATAATCCTTCAATGGTGTGACCAACAGATGGACCGTCTGATTAATGCTATATGGTCTTATTCTTGCCACGATCGGTTTTAAGATCACATTACAAATGATCAAATCTGCAATTAATGCAACTGCCATGTATACTCCTGATTTTCTTGTTTTTGGTATCAGTAATAAAATGACTGTTAAAATGATCCATACGATCCCTGCATCTCCCAGTTTCGTAATAGCTACCATAAATCTGTCTAATAATGGAGTATGGATCGTTTGAAGTTTGTCTAAAATTTGAAATTCAAATCCCATAATGATTTTACTCTGCCTTTCTTTTTCTATTATAACATTGATTCTTTGATTTTATAAAACATTGATACATAGGTTGTATCCTTAGATTCTAAAATATGCCGTACTCCTATTTCTCGAAGCTGCTTCGTTGTCTTTTCTCCAATACTGATACACGGAATATTCTCTATCCATTGTTGCTTTTCTTCTCCTATCTGATCAAAAAATCTTCGAGCTGATGATGCACAGGTAAAAGAAACACTTCGGATATCTTTCATTTCTGGAATTTCACTTAAAATCTTTCTATTATTTTCATACATGACCTTTTCTGTTACCTGACAGATCGGTGTAAGGGCTTTTTTTAATTTTTCTCCACCAGATATGCCTTTACAGTACCAGACCACATCCTTTGCATCTACTTCCTGTTTCATAAGTTCGGAAAGATTGATCTCTCCTGCTTCTTCTGGCATAAGATCTGCTATAATCCCATATTGCATCAAGACATCTTTTGTCTTTTTACCTACAACGACAATTTTTTTATCGAAGAGATCTCGAAGATCCAGATTCGAAGATTTCATCTGTTTCATAAAACCATGAACTCCATATCTGCTTGTAAAAATCAGATAGGTCACTTTCGCTAATTCCTCTTTGGAAATCCGGTCATATCTATAAGAAATCTCTCCTGTCTGAAGTTCCTTGACCTTATATCCATGATCTTTTAATATCTGCGCTAACTTTGATGGCTGATCTCCTATTTTGGTAACTAAATGACAGGTTGTATCTTCTGGTTTTTGAATCTGTTTTTGAAGTTTCACAACCTCTCCTACAACAACGACTGCTGGTGATGAAAGTTTTTCTTGCTTTACTTTTTCATGAATCGTATTTAATGTTGCTTCACATGTTTGCTGCTTTGTAGATGCTGCACTAGAAACAACTGCAACAGGTGTATTGGCATCCATTCCATTTTTTAATAGATTCGTTGTGATCTCTTCTAGTTTCGAAAGTCCCATTAAGAACACTAAGGTTTCTTCAGACTTTGCCATAGATGCAAAATTAAGATCAGATAACTGATTTCTTCGATCATGTGCTGTCACAACACGGAATCCTTTGGAGATTCCTCGATGAGTTACAGGAATCCCCGCAAGTTCCGCAGCTGCGATACAGGAGCTGATTCCTGGAACAACTTCACAATAAATTCCATGATCGGCTAAATATATGGCTTCTTCTCCACCTCTTCCAAAGACAAATGGATCCCCACCTTTTAAACGCACTACGATATCATATTGTAATGCTTTTTGTGCTAATAATTCATTGATCTGTTCTTGTTTCATCGTATGATGATGATTTTCTTTTCCAACATAGATATGTTCGCATCCTTCTTTTGTTTCATCTAATAATTCTTGTGGGATCAATCTGTCATAAATGACACAATCCGCTTTTTTTAAGATTTCTTTTCCTTTAACCGTGATAAGTCCTGGATCTCCCGGTCCTGCACCAATTAAATATACGATTCCTGCCAGCTGTTTTTTGATATTTTTTACTGCCGTTTGTGCTAAGATCTCAGGGCATGTTCCATAAACTTTCGTATATGCCTGTTTACTTCCATCTTCATTTCCAAACATAGCATATAGTTCATACCCTTGATCTGTCTTTTGACATCTGGCACCTGCCGGAGTATGACAACTGCCTCCCATTTGTTCTAAGAAATTTCGTTCTGCACATACTTCGTTCATTGTTTCTTCATCACAAAATACATCCAACATCTTTTGCAATTCTTTCTGATCTTCTCTTACTTCCAAAGCAAGAGCACCCTGTGCTGGTGCTGAGATCATGTCTTCTGGCGCCAGATATTGCGTGATCACATCTTCCATTCCTAGTCTTTTAAGACCTGCTGCCGCAAGAACGATTCCATCTAATTGTTGTTCCTCCATTTTTCGAAGTCTCGTATCAACATTCCCTCGAATATTTATAATCTGAAGGTCTGGTCTTAACTTTAATAACTGAAATGCTCTTCTTTTGCTTCCTGTTGCTATCACAGCACCTTCTCGTAATTCAGACAGATGTTTCGCTGTTCGAAGGATCAACACATCTCTTGGATCTTCCCTTTTCCATACTTTTGTAAAAACAAGGCCTTTTGCTGGGGTTGACGGCATGTCTTTCATGCTGTGAACTCCCATATGGATTTCCCCAGAAATGATCTTTTCTTCAATCTCTTTGACAAACAGACCTTTTCCACCAATTTTATCCAATGGTTTATTCTGAATCTTATCACCTTTTGTTTTAATGATCTGGATTTCAAAAGTGTGTTCTGGATAAGCTTTCGCTAATTTTTCCTGAACATATTTTGTCTGGATCAGTGCAAGGCGTGATCCTCTTGATCCGATGATATATTTCATAGGTCATTTTCCTTTCTTTGTCTCTATCCCAAAAAGCTGTTCTACCATCTTCTTATAATCTGCTTGTTCCTGTCTTGTTTCTAAATGTTTTAATTCCTGAATCGGTTCTTTGATCATGCGCTGCAAGGATGCATTTAACACCTTCTTTAGAAGTTTCTGCTCTCTTGTTCCAAAATCTATTTTTCTTGATAAATATGAATAACTATCTTCCACGATCTCTGTACATTTTTCCTGCAAAGAACGAATTGTTTCTTCCATTGGTGCCTGAAACAGCCACTGCATCGTTTCTTCTTTTGCTTTGCTGATCATCGTATTGCTTTGTCTGCAAAGTTCTTCACGTTCTGACTGATTTGCTTTAGAAATCTCTTTGATCGTATCTAAATTGATCAGATTTACCTTTGAGTCATCTGAAAGTTTTGGATCAATATCTCTTGGTGTTGCAAGATCTAAAAATGTAACTTGTTTTTCTGGCGTATAATATTCTTGTTTTACAACCACATGTGGTGCTGATGTTGCAGATACTACAATATCACATTGTTTCATGATCTCATATCTTTGTTCGTAAGAAATGATCTCAATCTCTTGAAACTCTTTCTGAACATTTCCTGCATGTGCCAGTGTTCTGCTGCATAAATAAATCTTGCCTGCTTCATATTCCTGCAGATAACGAAGTGCAAGAACTGCAGTATCTCCGCTTCCGATCACCAAGACCATTTTGTCTTTGATATCACATATTTTCTGTAATTCACAGATTCCGATATATCCAACAGATACTGGTTTCTCACTTATTCTAAACGTTGTTTTTACCTTTTTTGCACAAGTAATAGCATCTCTTACGACTTTATTTAGTTCTTTCTTGCTAAATCCCATGGTTCTTGAAAAATCCAAGGCATCTTTTACCTGTCCAAGAATCTGATCTTCTCCTAGTACCATAGATTCTAATCCTGCGGTTACTTGAAACAGATAAGAAACTGCTTTATCTTCTTCGCAATGTCTGATATATTGCTCGATCTCTGCTTTATCGAACATATCACAGTATATATTTTGTATTTTTTTGATCTGTTGTTCATCATCAAAAAAATAATAAATCTCACTGCGGTTACAGGTCGATAAGATCATCACCTGTTCAACCCCGATTTCCTCTGCTTTATGAAAAAATCCAAGCTTCTTCTGATCCGTAAATGAAATTTCATCACGAATGGTAAGATCTGCATTTTTATAATCAATTCCTAGAAATCCAAACTGCATAGAGCCTCTCCTGCAAGTTTACATGTTTTCTCAATATCTTCTTCTGTATGTGCGTTAGAAATAAACATTGTCTCAAACTGAGATGGTGCAATATAAATTCCGCGATCTAGTAAATATCCAAAATAATCTGCATACTGTTCTGTATTGGATGTCACAGCACTTTCAAAATCTCTGACTTTCTGGTCTGTAAAGAATACACTCATTAAAGATCCAATCTGATTAACACAAATATGTCCTTTTCCTGCTTCTCTTGCTGCATCAGCAAGTTTTCTTGTTTTTTGCTCTAGTCTTTCGTAAATCTGCGGATCATTTTTTAAGATATTTAATGTCTCAATTCCTGCCGTTGTTGCAACTGGATTTCCTGACAATGTTCCTGCCTGATAAACTGGCCCATCTGGAGAGATCATCTGCATGATTTCTCTTCTTCCGCCATACGCACCGATCGGCATTCCTCCACCAACAATTTTTCCAAGTGTTGTGATATCCGGCTTGATATTATAATACTGCTGTGCTCCTCCTAGAGATAGCCTAAAACCTGTAATAACCTCATCAAAGATCAATAATGATCCGTGATCTTTTGTAATCTCTCTTAAAAATTCGAGAAATCCTTCTTCTGGAAGTACTAATCCCATATTAGCTGCCACCGGTTCTACGATCACTGCTGCGATCTGATCTTTATTTTCATCAAATAGTTTTTGTACAGAATCTTTGTCATTGTATTCTGCGACTAATGTATTCTTCGTATCATCTTTTGGAACTCCGGCACTGTCTGGAACAGATGTTGTAAGTGCTCCCGATCCTGCTTTTACTAACAAACTGTCGGAATGTCCATGATAGCATCCGCGGAATTTAACGATCTTATCTCTCCCTGTAAATCCTCTGGCTGCACGGATCGCACTCATAACAGCTTCTGTTCCAGAACTTACCAGACGGCTTACTTCCATAGACGGGATCAATTCACTGATCAATTCTGCAAGGATCACTTCCTTCTCTGTTGGTGCTCCGAAAGTCAAACCGTTTTCACAAGAGTCCATGACTTTTTTGATGACTTGAGGATGAGCATGTCCTAAGATTCCAGGTCCCCATGAACATACATAATCGATATATTCATTTCCATCGGCGTCAATAATACGGTCTCCTTTTGCAGATTCCATGAATCTTGGAGTACGATTTACCGCACGGAATGCACGAACTGGACTGTTTACCCCTCCTGGAATATGTACTTTTGCTCGTTCATATAATTCTTTTGATCTTGTATCTTTCATTTTATCTTTCCTCTTCTTTCAGCCATTTTGCAACATCAAGTGCATGATATGTAATGATCATCTTTGCACCAGCACGTTTTAATCCGACCATATTTTCCATAACGATCTTTTTCTCATCGATCCATCCATTGGCCGCAGCTGCTTTTACCATGGCATATTCTCCGCTTACATTGTATGCAACGATCGGAATATTATATTTCATAGATGCTTCTTTCATAATATCCATATAAGCAAGTGCTGGTTTGGCAATGATCAAGTCTGCTCCTTCTTCGATGTCTTCCCCGATCTCTCTTAAAGCTTCCTGTCCATTTGCCGGATCCATCTGGTATGTTTTTCTATCTCCAAATCCTGGTGCAGAATGTGCTGCATCACGAAATGGTCCATAGTATCCTGACGCAAACTTGGCACTATAAGACATGATCGGTGTGTATACAAATCCTGCTTCATCTAAAGCTTCACGAATAGCTTTCACTCGAAGATCCATCATATCACTTGGCGCAATGATATCTGCCCCTGCTTTTGCATAACTTACAGATGCCTTTGCAAGAAGCGGAAGTGTTTCATCATTTAAGATCACTCCGTCTTTCACAAGACCACAGTGTCCATGAGATGTGTATTCACAAAGACATACATCCGCAATGATCAAAAGTTCTTCATACTCTTTTTTGATCTGGCGGATCGCCTTTGGCACAATTCCATCTTCAGCATATGCACCGCTTCCAACTTCATCTTTATGATCTGGGATTCCAAAGATTAAAATTGCTTTGATCCCCGCTTCTTTGATCCTGTTAATTTCCTCTGATAAACGATCCAGTGAATACTGATAAATCCCTGGCATAGATTCTACAGGATGTTTGATATTTTCTCCTTCTGTAACAAAGATTGGATAAATCAATTCGTCAATTCTTACATGATTTTCTCTTACCATATCTCTCATATAGTTGCTTGTTCTTAATCTTCTTGTACGTTCCATTTTTACTGTTCCTCGATTTTACTCTGATATATATTTTTGAATGATTTCATTGATTCGTTGTTCTTCCAATGAATCAATATCCTCTAATCCGATTTGTAATAATTCTTTATAAAATGCCTTTCGTTCCTGTTCTGTGGCAATGCATGATTTGGCAATCTTTCTCAGACTTCCCAAGATCTGTGCGAGTTGTCCTAATTCTTTATTCAAATCTGGTTTGATCTTTTCTTTTAAATACTGTGTGATCAACGGACTCTGCCCGCCACTTGAAAATGCAGCGACGACTTCTCCTTCTTTTACATAAGATGGGAAAATAAAGCTGCAATCTTCTTTCTGATCGACCGCATTGACAGGAATCTTCTTTCGTCTGCAGATCTGGCTGATCTCATGATTTATTTTTTGATCATCGGTTGCCGCGATCACAAAATCTGCCTCATTAAAATCTTTCTCCATAAACGTTCGAAAGATTCGGCAAATCTGATCGATCTGCCGAATCTGTGTTATCATCTCTGGTGCGATCACGGTAATATCTGCTTCAAAATCTTTTAAAACTTCAATCTTACGAAGTGCGATCTTACCACCGCCGATCACTAGACATTTTTTCTTCTTTAGTTGTACAAACATTGGAAAATATGCCATTATCTCTGTGTCCTATTTTATATATTCTTTTGCGATTTCCTTGATTCCTTCTGGGTGTTTTAAATTCCACTGTGAAAAGTCAAGTTCTTCACTCTCAACTGCCTGTCCTAATTTTACCAAGAACTGTGGAATATCTTCTTCTAAAATAATCCCTACTTCTTCTCCCATCTTCTCTTTTCCCTGAAGATCAGATCCATTGATATGAAGTACAAATGCAGAATAAGCAACTTTATCAATTACTTTCATACTTCCATGGAATCCGATCTCTCCGATCTGATGTGTTCCGCAAGAAGACATACATCCAGAAATATGAATCTTAGGCAGTGAACCATCCTTTAATCCAGCTTCTCTTTCTGCTTCGATCACTTTGTGTAATAATCCTTGAGAATCTCTTAATCCAACCTGACAGATCGTTGCTCCGATACAAGATACAGATGTCTCAAACAACGTTTCTGCACCATCATCTGTCGCATCTAAAACTTTCTTTGCTTCATCTCCTGTCAGATTGATGATGTACATTGTCTCATCTGGTGAAATTCTTGCTTCCACTTCATCCATATCTTTGATCACATCATAGATCTCTCCTAATTTCTCAGGTTTTGGACAGCCACCGAATGGGTGATAAGAAACTGCATATAATCCTTCCTGTTTCTGATCGATCACTCGTTTACCAGATACTTTACTTCCATCTCCCTGTTTCTTCACTTCAGAAATTTCTACATGAAGATCAAGATCCTGTCCGGATGCGAAAACTTTATCTAATTTCTCATGGAAAGCTTTGATATATCCTTCTTCACCTAAAGTCTCCTGCATATAACGCGTTCTTGCTCTTCCACGTTGTTTATAATTTCCATGTGCGATGAATGTTTCTCTCATTGCACAAATATAATAAAGAATCTTCTCTGGTTGTACATTCTCAGCAACTTTCAGTCCAAATCTCGCATTGTTACCAAGTCCTCCAGCACTGTAAACATCAAAGTTTCCATCTTCCCTTGCCACAAATCCAAGATCACGGAATGTTGCATGTGTCTCATTAGCTGGCCCGTTTGAAAATCCAACTTTTAATTTTCTTGGCATAACTTCTTTTTTGATAAATGTCATCAAATATTCTCCAGCTGCTTCGGCATATGGAAGAACGTTAAAATATTCTCCTTTTTCAACACCTGACAATGGAGATACGGTTACATTACGTGGAAAATCTCCACCTCCACCCATTGTGACAATACCATGATCTAATCCACCTTCCATGATTCCATAAATTGCTTCTGGCTGTAAGTTATGTAACTGAATCGTCTGACATGTTGTCAGGTGAACTTTATCTACATTATATGTTTTAATACTGTCTGTGATAAATTTTAATTTATCTTTTGTTAAATGGCCACCTGACATACGAAGACGGATCATACTTGCTTTTCCATCTTTCTGTGCATAACTTCCGTAACCACCGGAAAATCCTTTGTAATCTGCTTTACTTAGTTCTCCTGCATAAAACTGGTCTGTCTTTTCTTTAAATGCTGGCAGGTCTTGTTTCCATTCCTGTGGATTGATCATTTCCATATGTAAAATTCCTTTCTGAACATTTTGTTTCTTTTATTATGTGAATCCTTATAAAATACCACATTTGTCTTATCATACCACATTTACATAATTGTTTGAATGATTTCTTTCCTTTTCTACAAGAAATGATTCGATTGCTTTTGCAAGGTTTTTATGTCCTTTTTCATTCATATGTTCCATATCTGCCTTACTTGGCTTGGCTACATCACTTGCTGCAAGAAAATCACATCCGTATTTCCATGCAATCTTTAAATATGTCTGTTTTAATTGTTTGGATACTTTCACAGAATGCTGATCAAATTCGGGATCAAACCCTGGTTTCCATACATCTTCTCCAAGTTCAATTGGAGATACTAATAAAATATCGATCGTAGGATCATGTTTTTTGATCTGTTGGATTAATTTTTCGATGCCTTTTCCAATACGCTCTGCACTTGCATGATTGTATATTTTACAGTCATTGGTTCCAAGCATTAAAACCACCTGATCAAGCGGTGTGTGTGTTTCTAAAAGCATCGGAAGTACTTTCGCTCCATTCCTTCCATCTCTTGTTGCATCATCAAACACACTGGTTCTTCCGCATAATCCTTCTTCAATGATTCTATATCCTTTATCGTAAAGCTTCTCTGCTAAAATTCCTGTCCATCTTGTTTCTCTGTCATATCTTCTTGTTGTACCTGGGATCAGTCCATATGTATTGGAATCTCCGAAGCATAATATTTCTTTCATCTCTGTCACCTTCTTCGTTATATTTCATATAATTCTAATAGGAATAATATGATTATAAGAAATGTGAGTTTGATTGTCAATAGATTTCAATCAAAAAATACCCTACAGGATATAGAAATATCTTATAGGGTATTATATGTTATTATTATATGATGTAAGTGTCAAAAGTATAAATTGCATTTGTACCTACATAACTAAGAAATTTATAAAGGTCTTAATCATTCTTCTTCCCAAACAATAAACTTACGATCACACTTAAAACAATCGTGATCACCATATCAGGAAGTGTGTTTCCAAGGATCGTATCGACACCCATTAGCCAGCGGTATGTAATAAAGCCAACAACCCATACAAGCATGTTCTGGATACATACAGATTTTCTTGAGAAATCCTGATGAAGGATAAAGAAATCTGCGATCTGTACAGCGATCATTGGTGCAAAGACTGATCCGATCAGATATAAGAAATCTGTAATATCGTCCATCGGATAAACAATTGCCCCAATCATTCCGATCACTGTTGCCGCGACTGCGATCCATTTTCCATTGATATTCTTAGATAGGGATTCACTGGAAATTCCGGCAGACCAAGCATCTAAGAATGTTGTTGTTACAGTTGAGAATACGATAATTAATAATCCTGCAATTCCAAGTCCTGCTTTTACCATGATCTGTGCGATATCGGATTCTCCTGTAAAGATAGAGATTCCCATACCGATCACATACATCCAGCAGCTGACCAATCCATAAACGATCACACTTGCCCATGTTGCTTTCGTTGGTTCTTTAGCTTCTCTTGTGTAGTCACTGATCAGTGGCAGCCATGATAATGGCATGGCAACTGCAAGTTCTACAGCTGCTCCGAAAGTTAATCCATCATTTGCAACCGGCTTTAATGAACCATGTCCGAAAATAATAAAGCTTAAAACTAATGTCAAAATAAATAATGCTGCCATTGCAACCGTATTGATCTTTCCTAGATTTTCAATTCCTACCAGAATCCAGATAATGATCAATCCTCCGATAATGACTGGCCATACCCAGTTCGCAATATTGAAGATTCCTGCTGCTGCTAATGATCCGTCATAGATCATGATCGCTGTCCATCCAACTAACTGCAGGATATTTAACACTGCAAATAACAAAGCTCCCGTTGATCCAAAACTCATTTTTACCGTTTCCATTGCACTTTTTCTTGTCTTTCCACCGATAAATCCGGCAAAAAACATCATACCACATCCAATGATATGTCCAATGATGATTGCTAATAATCCTGTAGAAAATCCTAAGGATGCGAAATATGTACCTGTTAAAATTTCTGCCAAGGACACTCCGGCTCCAAACCAGATCAGTCCGTTTTCAAAAATTGATGTTCTTCTGCTACCCATTGTCTATGCCTCCTCTTTCCATTCATCTTTTAAATCAAATGCATGATTCATTGGTCCGCTTCCAGCTCCAAGATCTAACATATCTGCCAATGCTCTTGAAATATAGTCTTTTGCACGCTGTACAGAAATCTTAAGGTCAAAACCTTTGGCAAGATTTGCTGCGATAGCACTTGAAAGAGTGCATCCTGTTCCATGTGTATTTGGGTTATTGATTCTTTTTCCTTTAAACCAGGAAACTTCTTCTTTTGTATATAAAAGGTCATTTGCATCGTTAATATTATGACCACCTTTTAATAACACTGCGCATCCAAGATCTTCATAGATCGCTTTTGCAGCCGCTACCATGTCTTCTTCTGTGTGAATCTCCATTCCACAAAGAATCTCAGCTTCTGGAATATTCGGTGTAATTACCGTAGCGATCGGTAATAATTCTTTCTTTAATGTATCTACGGCATCTTCTTCTAATAATCGTGATCCGCTTGTTGCTACCATCACTGGGTCAACAACGATATTTTCCGCTTTATAATGCTGTAATCTTTCTGCGATCGTTTTGATCAGTCCGCTTGAGGAAACCATCCCGATCTTGACTGCATCGGGTCTGATGTCTTCAAAAACTGCGTCAATCTGTTTCTTTAAGAATTCTGGATCTGCTTCTAATATTCCTGTTACGCCGGTTGTATTCTGGGCTGTCAGTGCTGTGATCGCACTCATTGCAAATACACCATTCATTGTCATGGTCTTTAAGTCAGCCTGAACTCCAGCGCCTCCACTGGAATCACTTCCAGCGATTGATAATGCTGTTCTCATAAGTATCTCTCCTTTTCTCTCTTATGCATTATTTTTCTATTGCGATCAAAAGTGGTGCTCCCAGTTGACCGCATTGTTTCGTATCATTGTAAATTCTTCCATTATAGGAATCCTTTATCATACGAAAAAAAACGGAAAGCTACTGATTTTGTAACTTTCCGTATGTTCGCGACTTATCATCTTCGTTTCCTACGTTGGCATTACCCAAATCAGGTTCAAAGGTCGAAAGTTTTACTTTCCTCTCAGCCTGTTTAACAAGCTCCCTGTTTTTATAACTTAATAAGTATATAGCAAGTTTCTCTAAAAAGCAAGTTTCTATTTTCGTACTTTATTGCTTTTTTTAATTTTCAGCTTATTTTTCTTGCCTTTCTTGGAAATATCGTTAACCCTAACTTTTTCATAATAAATTCTTTCCCCAAAAATAAATTTTAAATCTCTTTTCCTTTTGTCACGATCACATGAATGATAAATGGAATAAACAATGTGATAAATGCTGCATATCCAAGGTACGCATATCCCTGTTTTACAACTGCCAACAATCCAAACTGTGCGATCGCAAATGCTAAAAATGTAAAGATCAGTGTTGCAATGGCATTTCTTACTAAATGTCCATTCTGTCTTTCCTGCTCAGATCTCATACGACGCTCTACTGCATTGACACATCTTGTTACGATTCCAGAGATCATGTTTACCGCCGTTGAAATAGATCCAAGGATGATCAAAACAGAGATGATCGGTGTTAATAATCCTGAAGATACTCCATTTTGTACTAAAACTAACATAGGAACTGTTGCTGTTACAAGGTCTGCTGCGTATGCAACGGCTAATAATCCGATGATGGATAATTCCATTGCAAAGAAATTAAATACAAAAATCTCAATGGCTGCTTTGTTAATCTGCTTCTTATCTGTCACAGGTTCCATATGCTGGTACATAACAGATACAGATGCTAACTGGAAGAAGAAATATAAAACTGCAGAATATAAGGCTGGTCCAAAAGCTCCGCTTTCTCCAGAGATCACAGGCATCTTTCCTGATACTAAGTTAGAGATTGCTGCTGTGATCGCATCCCACTGTACGATGATGTTTGGTACTAATACAAGAACTAATCCGATCAAGATCAGTACACTTAAAGTAGATGCACATTTTCTTACGACACTTGTTCCAAAAAGTGCAATCACAAAAATAAATGCCGCTATGATCAATGTACATACCCAGTATGGGATTCCAAATAGCATTTGAAGTGTTGATCCGCCTGTTGCAAATGCTGCAGCGGATGCCGTTCCGATCATGATCAGATAACAGATTTCATATAGATTTGACATGATCGGTCTTGTCTTTCCATATAAACTGTCAGAAAAACTTCTGTAATCATATGTTTTATGTTTGTATGCATAACGCATTCCATACCAGAAAAATAATGCATATAATCCTTGTGTGATCAGTGGCATTAACAGACACCAGATTCCGTAGTTGATAAAATACTGATAAATCTGTGCTCCGGAAGCAAATCCACCTCCGAACTGTGTCGTAAATGCCACGAATGCGATTCCCATGGCAAGAGGCATCTTACTCTTGTCAACTAGTAAACTTTTTTTGCCGCTCATTTTGTCGTCCTCTCTTTTCTCTTAATGTAGTCTGATATTCTAGTTTTCATCGATCTTGATCATTTTTCCTGGATTCAAGATCAGCTTATCATCAAATGCACGTTTAATAGACTTGTATAGTTCGATCATTCTTGGTCCCGCAAATTCCTCTAAGAAATCAAGACGTCCATTTCCGATTCCATGTTCTCCAGATAACTGTCCACCAAGTTTTTTTGATAATGCATATAATTCTGTTAATGATTCATGGGTTGCCTTCTTCCACTCCTCATCGCTCATCTCTGGTCCACGAAGCATTTCGGTATGAATGTTTCCATCTCCGCAATGACCACATGGCTCTACGCGGATTCCATGTGCAGATGCAATCTTCTTTGCCTGTTTTACATATTCTGCAATCTCTGATCTTGGAACAACAACATCACATTCTTCCTGTGCAACGGAATCTGCCTTCATTCCTTCAAGAATTGCTCCTCGTACTTCCCACACAGATGCAGCACGTTCTGGCGTTCCTGCGATATTACAATCTAAAGCTCCATTTTCTAATGCCGCTTCTGCAGCTGCTTCTACTGCACGATCAAGTTCTTCTTTGCTTGATGCATCATACATAACGATCAATACCGCTTCTCCGTGTTTCACTGGAAACAGTTTATGTAGACTTCTTTCTACAATATCGATCAATTCTCTTTCCAAAAATTCAATCGCTGTTGGAACAAATGGCAGATCTAATACTTTTGGCACCATATCAGCGCATTCTTCCAAGCTTCTAAATGGCATAACCAATGTACTTGAACATGTTGGTGCAGGCAATAACTTTAACGTAACTTCCGTCAAAATACATAAGATTCCCTCAGAACCAATCACTAAATCTTTCACATCAAATCCTGTTGTATTCTTTACGACATTGGATGAGAAATTCATGATGGAACCATCTGGCATAACTGCTTCAATACAACGGACAAAGTCTCTTGTAAGACCATATCTTACCGCTTTCATTCCACCTGCGTTGGTAATGACATTTCCACCGATAGAAGCTGTTTTTTCTCCTGGATCTGGTGGGTAGAATAGTCCTTCTTCTTTAGCTGCCGCCTGAATATCAATTAACAATGCTCCTGGCTGTGCCGTGATCGTCTGGTTCTTGTGATCCACTGGAAAAATCTTATTCATACGCATCACAGATAACATGATTCCACCGTATTTACAAGTTGCTCCACCTGCAAGTCCTGTTCCAGCCCCACGACAGACAACTGGAATATTCTGCTCGTAAGCATATTTCATGATTTCTGAAACTTCTTCTTTATTCAATACTTCCACGTACAATTCCGGTGGAAATACTCCATATTCCGGCATCTCGTCTTTGTAATATTCTTTTGCGATCTCATCGCCGACCCATACACGTTCGTTGTCTGTGATCTCAATGATCTTATCAAAATCTTCCTGGGTCATCTTCTTATATGGATATGGCATCTTATTCGTCCCCTTTCTGTTGTTTTACTAATTCTGTCAGATATGGAACGACTTTGTACAGATCATCAACGATACAATAGTGTGCCACATTGAAAATCTGAGCTTCTGGATCATTGTTGATCGCTACGATGCATTCAGATCCTGTCATACAAGATGTAAACTGAATCGCACCAGAAACTCCACAAGTAATGATCAGTTTTGGACGAACAGTTCTTCCAGATAATCCAACCTGATGTGCAACATCCCCAAAACCATTCTCGATCATCGGTCTTGTAAATGCTAACTGTCCACCTAAAGCTTCGGCTAATTCTTCACACATTTCCACATCTTTTTCATTGCGGACCCCTCGTCCTGCTACAACTAAGACATCTTCATCTTCAATATTCTTTGTTTTCTCGATCACTTCAGATTTTAAGATCTCAATTGGAGATTGTTTCATCTCTTCTTTGACTGGACAGACAACGACTTCTCCTTTGGCATTATCGACCTTCTGTGCCGCATCCATAACTCTGTATCTTACAGTTGCAAACTGTGGTCTTGATTTTGTGATAGAAATCTGAGCCATGATATTTCCACCAAATGCTGGACGAATCTGTACCATGTCTGTGTTTGACTTAATATCAAGGGTTGTACAATCAGCTGTTAATCCTGTATGGAATCTTGTTGCCAGTCTTGGGGCTAAGGATCTTCCAAGTGCTGTTGCCCCAATTAAGACAGAACTTGGTTTCTGTGCTGCGATACATTCTGCAACAACATCTGTATAACAGTCTGCTCTGAATCCTTCTAAGGATTCATCCTCATATGCAAAGACCTGATCAACTCCATAGTCTAGAAGTTTATGTGCATTCTCAATGGTTCCTGCTCCACCTGCGATCACGCATTTGACTTTAAAATTTACTTTCAAAGCCATCTTTCTTGCTTCACCGATCAATTCAAATGCAACTGGATGAATGTCTCCACGTTCTTGTTCTACAAAGATCAAAAAATCTTTCCATTTGTCTTTATCAAATGATCCTGCTTTCTGCTCAAAGCTGATTGCTTTTTCCGGACATTGTCTGACACACATTCCACACATTCGGCAAGTGTCCCCGACAACAATCCCATTATCTTCAAAACTTAATGCCCCAAACGGACATTTTTCCACGCATTTACCACATAGACTGCAGCGTTTTGCATCAAATTTTATTAGTTCCATGTCATCTCACCTAAATCACTTTCTTATTCACTAATACGTCAAATAATTGTTTTGTCTTTTCTTTTGCATCTCCGTCAAAATAAACCTGCTTTTCTACTTCTGGCGGTGCAAACATTTTCTCTACTGCGGTTGGTGATCCGACAAGTCCATATTTGCTTAAGTTCTGATCTGCCATATCTTCAAATGTCATGATCTTCACTGGGCGGTCTTTGGACTGTTTCTGCAGTAAATAAGATGGTAATCTTGGTACACACATGTCTTTGTCAACTGTGATCAGACATGGATATGGAATCTTTGAAGTCTGTGATACACTGACTAAATCCTGTTTTACCTGAATAGACTCGCTGTCTGCATCTACGATCTCAGACACCCATGCTGCATGTGGGATTCCTAAATGCTCTGCGATCGCTGGCCCAACCTGAGCGGTATCTCCATCGGTTGTCTGCTTTCCACAGATGATAAGATCTACATCTCCGATTGCTGTGATTCCCTGTGATAACGCATAAGATGTTGCAAGTACGTCTGCTCCTGCAAACTTGCGGTCAGATAAAATAATTGCATCATCTGCTCCCATCGTATACGCATCTCTCATCATCTCCTCAGCCTGTGGAGGTCCCATGGTGAGAACTGTAACACTTCCTCCTACTTTCTCTCTTAATTGTAATGCTGCTTCCAGGGCAAATAAATCATAAGGATTCGTTCTTGTCTCCCCGGATAAACGCTTCATTGCCCCTGTTTCTGGGTCAATGTCAACTTTAGTACCTGCCGGTACCTGTTTCATACATACTAGAATTTTCATTGTTCTGCTGCTTCTTTCGTATTATTTGTTACTCTTTCACTTTAACTGATTAACGTAACACTACTTATTATACGACACCATTTTTTTATTGTCGAGTTAATCATACAAAAAAATAGCATCTGTTGTTTATTTTTTCGTAACAAATGCTATTTTCTTATCTATTTTTTCTTCTATTCGTCATCGTCACCGACGATCACTGGCTCTTTTTCTATCACTTGTTGTGGTTTCATCGCCTGATTCCCAACTGGTGCCAATAATACTTTTCCTGTTCCACGGTATACATTAACCAAGCCTTCGCCACTCGCTGCTGAGCCGAGCAAAGATTTTCCTGCTCGTTCTACCGTAAAATCAAGACTTCCGCTCCATGCGATCGCCAAGTTTCCGTCAATCTTTACAACATCATCTTCTAATGTGATCTCAACTAATTCTTCTCTTGAACAATCAGATTCTATGCACACAACTCCACTTCCTTTTAACCCAAGGTTGAAGAATCCTTCCCCGCCTGCAAATACAGAAGAAAATGTCTTTCTTCTGACCGCTTTTTGTTTCAATGTGGATTCACATGCTAAAAACAATCCGTCATCTAATACGATCGAATTTCCCCATTCGTCAAGATCTAATAAAATGATATGTTTATATGTAGGTTCTAAAACAAGAGTTCCATCTCCTGTATATTCTGGCTTGATCACAGATTCTCCAGTTACTTTTCCTCGGATCGTCTTGGATAAGAAATCTCCTGCTCCTTTAATTCCTGTTGTCGCAGAGACATCTCCTGCCATCCACTGCATGGCACCTGACTGAATCGTTACATTTCCTCTGGATAGTTCACATTTTAGCTGACGTTTTCTTACATTCATCTGACTGCAGAAGAATGCTAACTGGGCATCTTCTGGCATGACACTTAAGTCTCTCTGATATTCGATAACTTCAAATGGTCCTGATTTGTCGATGATCTTTACATCGTCGTTGTCACTGAAATTGCTGATTTTATACATAATCTTTCCACTTCCTGTTTCTTCTATTAAACTTTTGATCTTTTTCTGAATAAATTTCTTCATAATATTCATAAAACTTTTGCATTACCAATGGCATTTGCAACATTCCAGATACAATAAATTGATTTCGATCAAATGATACCTTCATATACATTTGATTATTAACTGCTGTTTCTGATAAAAACATATCATATAACTGTGTTTCAAAAATCCGATTCGATACTGCTACAATCCCATTTTTATCCTTTAAGAAGCCAAACGTAACTCCTAAATCTATAATCGGTGTTTCTCGTTTAAATGGGAAGTCAACTCCTGCAAATAAAATGTTTTGAAGCATTTCTTTTAACTGTGGATGATCTAACAACTTTTTGGTCATATCATCAAACAATGTGTTTGGTTCTTTTAACAAAACCTTGACTGCACTTAAAATTCCTTCTCTTGTCCACACTTGAACATCGGATACTCTTTCATCTAATAACTGACATATCTTTGAAACCAAATATGGATATCCTGACGTATAATCATATAAAATCCGACTGATTTCTTTTACATCCATACCTATACGATGTTCCTGCTCGTATTCTTGTATCATTGTCTGAATATCACTTACAGAAAAGCTCATCTCAATATTAAAATCAACTGCGATATTCCATGGACTGTTATATTTCGATTCTTCTTGTGGATGTAGTTTTAACTTTAATGTTTTAATATCGTAAACACCTGCAAGAATTACAGAATGAAATGTTACATCTTTTCCTTGCTGACATTTTAAATATTTCTCTCTTAGAAGTCCAAGGAAAGATAAGAAAATCTGATTGTCTGAACTTTTGTCTACTTCATCGATCATTAGAACTACCTTTTTACCGCATTTTCTGCATAGGTTGCTGATTTTTGTTCCTAATGATCTCATAGGAAATCTCTCAGAGATTGAATGATTCCATTCCTCTAAAACTTTTTCATCTACATTCTGCTCTCGCAAACACTCTTCAATATCAAGTGAAAGTCCTTCGGCAAGACTTCCCAGAGATTCAAAATATTCATCGGCAGCTTCAAAACTTAAACTCAAAACCAGATAATCTTGTTTTCGCAATTCTTTTTCCAGAAGATAAAGCAAGGTTGTCTTACCATATTGTCTGGCTCGATTGATCGTAAAGTATTGTCCTGATTCGATATATTGATTGATAATCTGCTGAATCCTGTTGCTAAGATCAACCATATAATTTTTCTCCGGGATACATGTTCCTGTTGTACAAAACTTCTTAGCCATAAACCCCAACCTTCTTTCTTGTCCACTCTCTATTAATTACACCCTTATTCTACAATTCATCAAAATCAAATATCATTGGGATTGTGCTTTCCTGATAATATTTCTGTTCTTTTTCAAAATAAGCTTCTAATCCCTTATAGTCTTGTTCGTGCTGTGCTTTATTAAGATATCGATTATATTCTGCTTTATGAATATCACGGATGATCACTGGCACAATATTATGATCCAGACATTGTTTTAGAATGATCATCCGCCCAACTCTCCCATTTCCATCCTGAAATGGGTGAATATTCTCAAACTGTGCATGAAATTTAGCAATATCGTATAATGTAATTTTCTCTGCGTTATGATACTTTTCTAATAACTGATGAATCTTTTCTGGAACTTCTTGTGGCAATGCTGTCTGGATATCACTGACTCTGTTTGCACGCTTTTTCCACTCACCAATTACGTATCCATTTGCTCGATCTTCAAAAACCCCTTCCTTTAAATTCTTGTGCATATTTTTTACGATATCTTCTGACAAAGGATCTTTCATACATTTCATTACATAATTAAACATTTTAAAATGCCCATTCATTTCTTCTATATCTTTTGTTCGAAAAATCATGTCTGGATCATCCGCATATAGAGTTCCTGTTTCAAACATACTTGCTGTCTGTTTCTCTGTTAAGCTACTTCCTTCAATTCGATTGGAATTATACGCTATACTCCGCTGTGTAAAACCATATACTCCGCTTCGATCCTGTTTTTTAAATTCTATTTGCAGTCTGTCTTTTAATCGTTTCATATATGTTTCATTTTCCATGATTTTATCTCACCTCTTTTATTTGATCTGTTGTTTTTAAGTATAGCATGAATTATGAATTTCTACATCTATTCTTTTAGAAGTCTATCCAATAATACTTCCCGATTATTTATAAACATCTCCGTAATCTGATAACTTTCCGTCTCCTCATACTCACATAAATGAATCCTACCATCATCAAAACAATAAATGTCAGCGTCTGGAATTCCTAGTAAAATCGGTGAATGTGTAACAATAAAGAACTGTGCTCCTTTTCTTGCACATTTATATATCTCCATTAATAATGTTAATTGTCTTTGTGGTGATAATGCCGCTTCTGGCTCATCAAAAAGATACAATCCATTGGGCTGTAGATTATTTTGTGCTAATGCCAAGAAACCTTCTCCGTGTGATCTCTCATGATATCTGACTGAATCTATTCCACCATATTCTTCTTCCTTCGTTGCAACATTATAGAAACTTTCTGCTCTAAGAAAATATCCCCATTTTTCCTTCCGATATCCTTTTACAATTCTGATGGCATTACATAATTCAGAATGTGTATCATGCGTAGAAAATACATAGTTTTTCGTTCCGCCTTCTGGATTGAATCCATGAGCTATGGCAATTGCCTCTAATAAGGTGGACTTTCCACTTCCATTTTCTCCAACGAAGAAATTGATTGAATTTTTAAATTCTAGCCTTTCAATATTTTTTAATGCTTCTATTTGTTTTAGATAACTGTCATCATCTATTTTATTCCAGTCAAATATTACGCCTTGTATAAACTGATCATTCATTGGATTTTCCTTTCTATCATGATAAGCTTCTTCCTAATCCTTTTATATTTTATCAAAAAAAGATATGACACGAAACTGTCTTTTCATATCATATCTTTCATATTTCTTATATTTTCATTTTTCTACATACTCAATAGCCTATAGATAATAAACTATCCTACATTGCTTTCCTGTATATCTCAGCAATTTCTTCCTGTGTAAATACAACCGGATTGTTCTGAATACTTGCCGCAGATACTTTCATACAGTTCTCTGCCATCCAAGGAATATCTTCTTCGGATAATCCAAGATCAGATAGTGTACAAGCAAGGTCGATATCTTTTAACAGACTTCTTAATTTACCAGCAAGATCTTCTGCGGTAACCCCGCCAAAGATTCTTGCGATCTTAGCAAATTTAAAGTGGTTTCCTTTATGAGATGCTTCTACAATTACTGGTGTTAATGCTGCAAGTCCTTGTCCGTGGACGATATCTTTTAGTCCGCTGGCTGGATGTTCCATTCCATGTGCCAGAGTGACACCTGCTGTATTGATGACCATTCCACCGATCGTTGATGCCAGTGTGATCTTCTCCCATGCTTCTTTGCCGCCTTCACCTTTATATACTTTGACAAGGTTCCCTGCGATCAGTTCCATCGCGTATAAACTTAGAGCATCTGTAAATGGCTGTGCGATCTTTGACGTGTATGCTTCCATGCAGTGACATAATGCATCGAATCCGACAGATGCAAGTACATGTTTTGGCATTGTCATCATGCATTCTGGATCGACAATGGATACTTTTGCAACGATCGCATTGCAACGTAAGGATTTCTTATCTCCATTTTCCGGATTTGTAAGAACTGCAAATCCATTTCCTTCGGATCCTGTTCCACATGTTGTAGGAATTAAGATCAATGGTAATGCTTTATCACTTTGTAATCTGTTATAAATGTAATCGTTGATATCTCCGTCATTGATACTTAAGAATGCGATTGCTTTTGCACAGTCCATGATGCTTCCGCCACCGATCGCTACAACTACATCACATCCATTTGCCTTGGCAAAATCAGCGCCTTCCATCGCCGTTGTTGTTAATGGATTCTGTGCGACTTTATCAAATAATACATGGTCAATTCCTGCTTTAGACAAGCTGTTTGCTACTTTATCATATAAACCAGATTTCTTTGCACTGCTTCTTCCAGTTACGATCAGTGCTTTCTTACCATATGGTTTTGTAAGCTCTCCTGTTTCTAAGACTTTACCACTTCCAAATGCAATATTGACTGGAAGGAAGTAGTTAAAATTAATTGCTGGCTGCACTTCTACTACATTTTCGGTAGCATTGACAGCTCCAAGTGCTTCTTCGAAAGTATGATCTTCTTCCACTGTTTCTTCTTCATCAACGGCAACATCGATGTGAGATCCAAATTTTTCTTTGTATTTTAATTTACATACAATGAAGAAGATAATTCCAAGAACAGCCCATCCACCAGCCATTGCCCATTCCTGTGGTACAAGATTTGACCCTGATCCTGGGATAATATACATCGCGACCATAAATCCTGACATTAAGACTGCCAATACACCAACAATCTTATAATGTTTTACTTTGTATGGACGTGCCATTTCTGGTGCTTTCTTTCTTAAGATGATGAAAGATAAGGAAACCATACAGTATGCAAGACAGCATCCAAAGTTACCTGCATCGACGATCCATACTAACATTTTACGTCCAAATAATGGAGCTAATATGGATAATCCACCGATCAAGTATAATGCATTCACTGGTGTTTTGTGTGTTTTATGTAATTTACGGAAAGTTCTTGGAATCATATAAGATTCAGCCATGGAATACATTGCACGGCTACCACCAATTAAAAAGGAGTTCCAACTTGTAACGATTCCACACATACCACCGACAATCAATACTTTTGACATGATACTGCTGTGGAATGCTTTTGCCATTGCATCAGCTGTAACAAGTCCTGATCCTGCCTGTGAAGATGAAATATCAGATGGACTCATAACATAACCAACACCTAAGATGATCAGCGCATAAAATGCAACTGCTAGTACGATAGATAAGATCATGATCATACCGATTTTTTTAAGCGGCACATTAATCTCTTCTGCTGCCTGTGGGATAACATCAAATCCAATAAAGAAGAATGGTGTCATAACCGCAACACTCATGATCGCTTTCATAGTAGTTGACGCACTATCTCCTGCAAATAATTGTGGTGTTAAATTGCTGGCATCTCCACTGACTACAGATGCTACGATCAGAAGGATTCCAACTCCACCGATGATCACTGTTAAAACTGTCTGTAAAGTTGCAGCTGTCTTCGCACCTTTGATATTGATAAATGTGATAAAGAATGCTACGATCATCGCAACTGCAAGCCATGATGCATAAATATCAAATCCTGCAACAGTATACAGATATCCTTTTAAGAATCCAGGATAAATATAAGTGATAATTGTAGGAAGTGCACATGCTTCAAAACATACAACACTGACATATCCTAAAATGATCGCCCACGTACAGATAAATGAACCAACCGGTCCCATTGCCTTGTAACTAAATACATGTTCTCCTCCACACTGTGGCATTGCTGCAGTAAGTTCTGCATAAGTAAGTCCTACAAAGAATACCATGATACCACCGATCGCAAAACCGATGACAGCTCCTAAAACTCCACCTCGACCGATCCAGTCTCCGGTTGAAACAACCCATCCCCAACCGATCATAGCGCCAAATGCAATGACAAGAATGTCCCATGCACTAAATACTTTGTCAAATTCTGATTTTTTCTTTTCCATTATATATCATTCCTTTCTTGCTTCACATTCTGTTTAAAGTTTCGAAAGAAAAAAGGCGCTAAAAGATCCTTATCTCTTAACGCCTTTGTTAGAATGTAAATGTATTTTATTTTAATTTTCAAATCGCAGATCAATCAACTGCATGATATATTTTGCTGTTTTTTCAAGTCCAAGAATACTAGAATCGATCATCATATGTCTGGTACGACAATCTCTCATATCAGAGCTTGTCATATATTCATATCTTGACTTCAACATCCCATCATTATATTTTACAAGTTTTTGTGCTTCTTTTTGTGATACACCTTTTTGCTCCATGATATGTTTCACTTTATATTCTTCTGGTGCATATACAAAGATATTTAAGCAGTCATCCCTGTCTTTTAATATATAGTTACTACATCTTCCGATAATGACACAAGATGATTTTGCCGCCAGTTTATGAATAACCTCAAACTGTGTATAAATAACACGGTTTGTAAGATTCGCATATCTTGGTCCAAAGGTTGTATCAAATTCATATTTGACATTTTCTTCTCCGGAATCGGCTTTTTCTACCAGATCCCTGTCAACTCCAAGTTTCTCTACGACCTGATCTACTAAATCTCTGTCGTAAAATGGAATTCCAAGTGATTCGGCAACCATCTTTCCAATGTCCGGACCACCACTTCCGTATTCACATCCGATATTTATGATAAAATGTTTCATTTACATTCCTCCCTGATATTTTGATCTTTTTTCAAAGATATTATTTTATGCTAAGGATTCTACAGCCTCCTTCATGATCGCAAATGCTTTATCACATTCTTCTTCTGTTACGATCAATGGTGGGATTGTACGGATCACACTGCTTCCGATGGCTGTAACTAACAGTTTTCGATCAAAACATGCATGTTTAATATCAACTGCGTTTAATGTGTCATCAAATTCGATACCTGTTAATAATCCCTGGTGTCTGACCTCTTTTACATGAGGAAGTCCTTTTAATTTCTCAGCAAAGTAATCTCCAACTTTCTTTGCATTTCCAGCCAAGTCACGATCGATCAGTTCATTAACTTCTGCTAATGCTGCTGCACAGCTGACTGGATGTCCACCAAATGTTGTTCCATGAGATCCTGGTGTAAATGCTTTAGCAACTTCTGCTGTTGCACAGATTGCTCCGATCGGCATTCCTCCACCTAAGCCTTTTGCCATGGATACGATGTCTGGTTTGATTCCATAGTTCATATAAGACATCACTGCACCTGTTCGACACCATCCTGTCTGAACTTCATCGATCAAGAGTAACATATCATTTTCATCACAAAATTCTCTTAATCCTTTCATGAATTCCTGTGTTGCTGGATGAACACCACCTTCACCCTGTACTGGCTCGATCATGATCGCGATCGTATTTTCTGTACATGCATCTTTAAATGCCTGAAGGTTATTATATGGTGCGTATGAGAATCCATAAGTCATTGGTCCAAATCCGACCTGACATCCATTTCCCGGCTGTCCTGTTGCTGACATTGCTCCGAATGTTCTTCCATGGAATCCCATCTTCGCTGTTACGATATGATAATGGTTTGGTCCGTATTTTTCGATTCCGTATTTACGAGCCATCTTGATCATTGCTTCATTTGCCTCTGTACCAGAGTTCTGATAGAAGATCTTATCCATTCCAATTGTTTCACATACTTTTTCAGCAAGCAGTGCCTGAGGAATTGTGTATGGATAGTTGAATGTATGCATGATGTCGCCAACCTGATCTTTAACTGCTGCTACAACCTTTTCATTACAGCTTCCTGCGTTATTTACTGCGATTCCTGCATAGAAATCAAGATATTCCTCACCATTTTCATCGTACATATACATATCTTTTGCTCTCTCCGCAAGGAAATCAAAACGTTCGTATGTCTCGATCATATATTTGTTTACTTTATCTTTAATATCCTGACTTGTTAATCCTGTGTCTTTTAATCTCATATCTGCTTCCTCCTCATGATGTTATTAGTTATTTAACTTCTCTGGGCCAGATTTTGTTTATCTTTTTCATTGATAAACTTTAAATAATAAAAAGAAAAGCAAGGGAAACTTATCCTGTTGGTAAGCGCCCTTGCTTAATTTCTATCCTTTATTTTGTACAACTATACAATAACACTAGAGGATTAAATTGTCAATATATCTTTGTTATTTTTTGAAATTTCTTTATTTTTATCTTTTATAATATATTTTATTATTATATTGCATATTTTTTCTTAGTGTTTTATTGTTTTTTAATTTTTTTGTAAAATATTATATATTACATCTGTCCATTATATTGAACATATCATTTTATCATCTTACTACTTCCGTATGAT
>ERZ772878.79-NODE-79-length-130853-cov-15.6128_pt1 | contig 130853 bp, 105 predicted proteins | sample MGYA00580578_ERZ772878 | MGnify/ENA primary metagenome ERZ772878 (study PRJEB29015, sample SAMEA2737686) | human gut metagenome | biome: human gut; feature: human-associated habitat; material: faeces | place: China | collected 2012 ...
AAATATGGCTTCTTGAAAGAGCAGAGCCATTATATAAGATATATCCATGGAAAGTGCTTCTTAGGGCAGGGTCAAGAGGGTGCGCAGAGACGGATTATGGTCAGAATCTTATGCGGAAGATGATGATGTCCTATGATTCAGATCCTGAAGAATATGCAAGGCTCGCCGGTTTTGGTTACAGGATGCTTGCTGAGGCAATCAAAGCAGATCTGCCATATCGTATCAGTTGTCCGGCACTTCTTATCTGTGGAGAAAAGGATAAAGCAGGTTCAGCAAAAAGCTATAATAAGAAATGGCATCAGAGAGAAGGTTTACCGCTTAAATGGATAAAAAATGCCGGTCATAATTCCAATACTGACCAACCGGATGAAGTAAACAGACTGATAGAAAAATTTTTCAGCGAGGTAGATGGGAAAGGAGTGTCTGGATGATTAAGTGGAGCTCATAAGCATGCTGAAATTGTGTTTGTTAAGCCCCGCTAAATCTTGAGTACTAGGGCTTAATTTATAATTTCTTTGTGCTAAGCCCCGTTGAAACTTAGAAAGTGGGGCGTAAATTTTTAAAATGTTTCAGATAAGCCCCGTTGGCGTTCTGAAAGCGGGGCGTAAATCTTTAAAATGTTTCAGATAAGCCCCGTTGGCGTTCTGAAAGCGGGGCGTAAATCTTTAAAATGTTTCAGATAAGCCCCGTTAGTGTTTCGATAGTGGGGCGTAATCTACCAAAATTCTACAGTATACCCCGATGACTTCCAAGCAGAAAGATTCAATACGCATATGTGGCTATAGGGAAACACCAAAAGGAAACATAGAGGAAATCAGAAAAGTACCATGATACAACATGAAATGTAACACAAAAAAGTCCTTGAAAATCAAGGACTTTACAATGAATCGGAGTGGCGGGATTCGAACTCGCGACCTCCGCCTCCCTAAGACGGCGCTCTAACCAAGCTGAGCCACACCCCGGAACGAAGACTATCATAGCATAGAATTTTATAAAAAGCAAGCCATTTTTTAAATTTTTCAAATTTTTTCTACAATTTTCCAAAGCAGCAAATAAAATACAAAACAAAAGACGTCAAAACCTCGTAAAAAGATTTTGACGCCTATACATGGATCGGAGTGGCGGGATTCGAACTCGCGACCTCCGCCTCCCTAAGACGGCGCTCTAACCAAGCTGAGCCACACCCCGAAACGCAAGTAAGATAATACCATGGAATTTTACAAAAAGCAAGAGTTTTTTTATAAAAAGTTAATTTGCCCATTTTGAGTCTATTGTCGTACAATATAATGAGTATAAGGAAGTCTACATGTTTACATGATTGACGAACGACAACCTTAGCGAATGAATATCCTGTGAAGTAAGATGTAGAGTACGATGGTACGAATGCGTGAGCTTATAATAGAATTACATAAGCTATATCGAGGAAGAACAGAAAATAATACATAAAACAGTGGAGGACAGGCTATGGCCAATACAACGAAACTGGCGTTGGAAGCAGCTTTGAAAAAAGAACTTCTCACGAAGTCTCTGGATAAGATCACCATTAACGAACTTGCAGAGGATTGCGGCATCAGCCGGATGGCTTTTTACTATCATTTCAAGGACATCTATGATCTGGTAGAGTGGGTCTGCGTGGAAGACGGCACGAAGGCACTGCAGGGGAAGAAGACCTACGAGAACTGGCAAGAAGGCTTCTGCCAGATTTTCGAGGCAGTGCAGGAGAATAAACCTTTCATTATGAATGTCTACCGCTGCGTGGATCGCCAGAAGATCGAAAGCTACTTAAACAAGTTGACCTACCAGCTCATTGCGGACGTGGTGGAGGAAAAGTGCACCGGCATGCAGGTAGCGGAGGAACACAAGGAATTCATTGCCGGATTTTACAAATACGGTTTTGTGGGTGTGATGTTAGACTGGATTGATCGGGGAATGAAGGACGATTATCATAAGATCGTTGAAGAACTGGCAATCACTCTTTACGGAAACATCAGCCGCTCCATCGAGAATTTTGAGCACACGGAAAAGAAATTCTGAAATAGTATAAGTACTTTACAAAAAGGGCAGGATGATAAAAACTTTATCATTTATCCTCTTTTGTAAATTGGTTTTCTTATAAAAAAGAAGTAGGATACTACTTGTAAACAGAAAAACATTTGAGAGTCATCAAAGAAAGGTGGTAATCATTATGGCAAAAAAGAATAATATCGGACTGGGACTGGCAGCGCTGGCAGTAGGTGCAGGCGCAGTGGCAGCAGTAACCAAGGGACATAAGGCAGAGGTGAAGAAAGAAGAGAGAAAGGCAGCCGTCAAGGCAGCAAAGCAGGACTACCGAAACACTGAACTTGGCAGATATGACAAAAACAGCAAAGGCATCTATTATTCCAACGGTAACTACGAAGCCTTCGCACGACCTAAGAAGCCCGCAGGAGTGGATGAGAAGAACGCTTACATCGTAGGCAGCGGTCTGGCATCTTTAGCAGCAGCGTGCTTCCTGGTACGTGACGGACAGATGCCCGGTTCCCATATTCACATCTTAGAGGCAATGGATATCGCAGGCGGTGCCTGTGACGGTATTTTTGATCCTGCCAGAGGCTACGTCATGCGTGGCGGACGTGAGATGGAGAACCATTTTGAATGTCTGTGGGATCTGTTCCGCAGCATTCCCTCTCTGGAAGTACCCGGAGCCAGCGTGCTGGATGAGTATTACTGGCTGAACAAGGAAGATCCCAACTATTCCCTGTGCCGTGCAACGAAGGATTGTGGACAGGATGCCCATACCGATGGCAAATTCAATCTAAGCCAGAAGGGCTGCATGGAGATCATGAAGCTGTTCATGACCAAGGACGAGGATCTGTATGACAAGACCATCGAAGATGTTTTCGATGATGAAGTATTTAACTCCACCTTCTGGTTATATTGGAGAACCATGTTCGCTTTCGAGAACTGGCACAGCGCACTGGAAATGAAGCTTTACTTCCAAAGATTTATCCATCATATTTCCGGATTGCCTGACTTCAGTGCCCTGAAGTTCACCAAGTACAACCAGTACGAGTCTCTGATCCTTCCTATGAAGAAGTATCTGGAGGCAGCAGGTGTGGACTTCCAGTTCAACACCGAAGTGACAAATGTTATTTTCGATATCAATGACGGCAAAAAGGTGGCAAAGGCTATCGAGTGCAAGGTAAAAGGTGTAGAGAAGGGCATTGTCCTCACCGAGAACGACCTGGTATTCGTTACCAACGGAAGCTGTACCGAGGGTACTATCTACGGTGACCAGAACCATGCACCCAACGGTGACGCGGAGGTTCGCACCAGTGGCGTATGGAGCCTGTGGAAAAATATCGCAAAACAGGATCCTTCCTTCGGACATCCCGAGAAGTTCTGTTCTGATGTCTCCAAGACTAACTGGGAATCCGCTACCGTGACCACACTGGATGACAAGATCATTCCTTATATCACCAATATCTGCAAGCGTGACCCCAGAAGCGGTAAGGTCGTAACCGGCGGTATCGTAAGCTGCCAGGATTCCAAGTGGCTCATGAGCTGGACAATCAACCGTCAGGGACAGTTCAAGGAACAGGACAAAAATCAGGTATGTGTATGGGTATACGGTCTGTTTACCGACGTACCCGGCGATTATATTAAGAAGCCCATGAAGGATTGTACCGGTAAAGAGATCACCGAAGAGTGGCTGTATCACTTAGGTGTGCCCGTAGAAGATATCGAGGATCTGGCAGAGCACAGCGCAGTCTGCGTACCTACCATGATGCCTTATATTACCGCATTCTTCATGCCCAGAACCAAGGGTGACCGTCCCGATGTCATTCCCGACGGCTGTGTGAACTTCGCTTTCTTAGGCCAGTTTGCAGAGACCCCGAGAGACACCGTGTTCACCACAGAGTATTCCGTGAGAACCGCTATGGAGGCTGTCTACGGACTGTTAGGTGTAGACAGAGGTGTGCCTGAGGTATGGGGAAGTGTATATGATGTCAGAGAGTTATTGGACAGCAGCGTGAAGCTGATGGATGGCATGTCTCCTCTGGAGATTGAACTGCCCGGACCTTTAAATGCACTGAAGAAGCCGCTGCTTCGCGTAGTGAAGGGCACTGTAGTGGAAAAACTGCTGCGTGACCACAATGTGATCAAAGACGGCATGCTGGATTAGAATTGTATATGGAATAAAAGTGCAAAGACTCCCATCGGAAAAAACCGGTGGGAGTTTTTTATGCAAAAAGCTTCTGTAAAAACCATGTAAAGAAAGTTGAACAATTGTAAGCGGTTACATAATACTAAAGTACTAGATAAAACATACAAAAACGCAACTACAAAATTTTACAATATGCACGAAAATCGGTAGTCTGTCAAAAAATTATCAATTTCGGCTTGATATTCTATTGGTAGATTGTTACAATATCAAAGTACTAAAAACCGAGGCCGAAATGCTCCGGTAATGGTTTGGGTTACAAAGTTTTGTCAAAAATATTATAAAAAGGGAGACAAAGAAGTATGAAGAAATGGGTATATTTGTTTACCGAAGGTAATGCAAACATGCGCGAACTGCTTGGTGGTAAGGGCGCGAATCTGGCTGAGATGACCAACATTGGTCTGCCGGTTCCTCAGGGCTTCACCATTACAACAGAGGCATGTACACAGTATTATGAAGATGGACGCGAGATCAATGAAGAGATCCAGGGTCAGATCAACGAGTACATTACTAAGATGGAAGAGATCACCGGCAAAAAGTTCGGCGACCACGAGAATCCTTTGTTAGTATCCGTTCGTTCCGGCGCGAGAGCATCCATGCCCGGTATGATGGATACCATTCTGAACCTTGGTCTGAATGAGACCGTTGTTAACGTAATCGCTGAGAAGTCCGGCAACCCTCGTTGGGCTTGGGACTGCTATAGAAGATTTATCCAGATGTATTCCGACGTTGTTATGGAAGTAGGTAAGAAGTACTTCGAGCAGCTGATCGATGCAATGAAAGAGAAGAAGGGTGTTAAGCAGGACGTTGAGCTTACCGCTGATGATCTGAAGGAACTGGCTGGCCAGTTCAAGGCTGAGTACAAGGCTAAGATCGGTGTAGACTTCCCTGATGATCCCAAGGAACAGCTGATGGGCGCTATCAAAGCTGTATTCCGTTCTTGGGACAACCCGCGTGCAAACGTTTATCGTCGTGACAACGATATCCCTTATTCCTGGGGTACTGCTGTTAACGTTCAGTCTATGGCATTCGGTAACATGGGTGATGACTGTGGTACCGGTGTTGCATTTACCAGAGATCCGGCTACCGGTGCTAAGGGCCTGTTCGGTGAGTTCCTGACCAACGCACAGGGTGAGGACGTAGTAGCAGGTGTTCGTACACCTATGAAGATCGCTGAGATGGCTGACAAATTCCCTGAGGCATTTGCTCAGTTCCAGGAAGTATGTAAGACTCTGGAAGATCATTACAGAGATATGCAGGATATGGAGTTCACTGTTGAGCATGGTAAGTTGTACATGTTACAGACCAGAAACGGTAAGAGAACCGCTCAGGCAGCTCTGAAGATCGCTTGTGATCTGGTAGATGAGGGCATGAGAACCGAGGAAGAGGCAGTTGCAATGATCGATCCTCGTAACCTGGATACTCTGTTACATCCTCAGTTCGATACCGCTGCTCTGAAGGCTGCAACTCCTATCGGTAAGGGTCTTGGTGCTTCTCCCGGAGCTGCATGTGGTAAGATCGTATTCACCGCAGAAGATGCAGAAGAATGGCATGCAAGAGGAGAGAGAGTTGTTCTGGTTCGTCTGGAGACCTCTCCTGAAGATATCACCGGTATGAAGGCTTCCCAGGGTATCCTGACCGTTCGTGGTGGTATGACCTCTCACGCAGCAGTAGTTGCTCGTGGTATGGGTACCTGCTGTGTATCCGGTTGTGGCGATATCGCTATGGATGAGGAGAACAAGCAGTTCACTCTGGCTGGCAAGACCTTCCATGAAGGTGACTGGCTGTCCATCGATGGTACTACCGGTAACATCTATGATGGCGAGATCAAGACTGTTGATGCTACCATCGCCGGTGAGTTCGGCCGTGTAATGGCTTGGGCTGACAAATATCGTAAGTTAAAAGTTCGTACCAATGCAGATACTCCTGCAGACGCTAAGAAGGCTCGTGAGCTGGGCGCTGAAGGAATCGGTCTGTGCCGTACTGAGCATATGTTCTTCGAAGAGGACAGAATCGCAGCATTCCGTGAGATGATCTGTTCCGACACTGTAGAGGAGAGAGAAGCAGCACTGGAGAAGATTCTGCCTTATCAGCAGAACGACTTCAAGCAGCTGTATGAGGCTCTGGAGGGCAACCCTGTTACCATCCGTTTCCTGGATCCGCCTCTGCATGAGTTCGTTCCTACCGAGGAAGCTGACATTGAGAAGCTGGCTAAGGCACAGGGCAAGAGCGTAGAGACCATCAAGACCATCATCGCTTCTCTGCATGAGTTCAACCCTATGATGGGTCACAGAGGATGCCGTCTGGCTGTTACTTATCCTGAAATTGCCAAGATGCAGACCAAGGCTGTTATCCGTGCGGCAATCGAGGTTAAGAAGGCACATCCCGATTGGAATGTAGAGCCCGAGATCATGATCCCTCTGGTATGTGAAGTGAAGGAGCTTAAGTTCGTTAAGAAGGTAGTTGTCGAGACAGCTGATGCTGAGATTGCAGCTGCCGGTGTAGATATGAAGTACGAAGTAGGTACCATGATCGAGATCCCCAGAGCAGCTCTGACTGCTGATGAGATCGCTAAGGAAGCTGATTTCTTCTGCTTCGGTACCAACGACCTGACCCAGATGACCTTCGGCTTCTCCCGTGATGATGCAGGTAAGTTCCTGAACGCTTACTATGATACCAAGATCTTCGAGAACGATCCGTTCGCTAAGCTGGATCAGACCGGTGTCGGCAAGCTGATGGAGATGGCTATCAAGCTTGGTAAGCCTGTAAATCCTAAGCTGCACGTTGGTATCTGTGGTGAGCACGGTGGAGATCCTTCTTCCGTAGAGTTCTGCCACAAGATTGGTCTGGATTATGTATCCTGCTCACCTTTCCGTGTACCTATCGCAAGACTGGCTGCAGCACAGGCTGCTATCGCCGATAAGTAATTTGGCGGTAAACACGCAGATCTGAGAGGGTATTGCGCAAGCAATAAATTGGGGTATATGAGAATAAGATGAGAACCTCATTACTGATAGAAATATCAGTAATGAGGTTCTTTTTTGTTACTATTTCGTCTGAATTAAAGCACGATATTTCCGTCCCGGTCGATTGATGTCGTTTTTGGGTCGATTGGTGCAATCTGCCGCTTATTTTCTGGAAATGCTGTTATAATAAACACAACTCAGATTTATAGAAATCGGAAGTACAGAAGAAAGGGGAAAGAGAATGAGAAAAACAAAATTTTTAGGAAAGGTGCTTAGCCTGGCGCTTGTTGTTACATTGATAGCAGGTATGGTGCCGGAGATGCGCACGAAAGCAGCAGAGGGTGAAAACTCGGGCTGGATACAGGTGACGGAGGACAATAAAGACGACTTGGACACAAAGGTAGCCGTTTTGGACAATTTGAGCCAGACTACATATGATAATTTTATTTTTAATGCTGAATGGGCTCATAGTTATATTAAGTCAAGTAAAAACGAGTATTACATATTAGGAAAAAAGGGTGGAAAATATATATGCCTTTATGGTGCGGACATTGAAGTTCGTTCTAAGACTCTTGATACTATAGATATTTCTGTAGCTAATCATTACTTTTTCCCTTCACAGGAAGTTAAATTAAATCTTGACGGCGGTGAGTGGAAGACAGATACTATAACAACGGTAGCAGGAGTATTTACAGATCTTCCGATACCTACGAAAGAGGGCTATATATTTACTGGGTGGTATGAAGATCCTCAGAGTGAAGACCCCCAAAGTAATAAGGAGGACATATCATTAAGAAGCGTATATAATGGAAGAACGGAAATTAATGCGCACTGGTGCAAAAAATGGCCTGAAGGAAGTAAAGACTGGGTGAAAGCAACGACCATAAAAGAACTGGAAAGTGCTGACCTGCCTTTCTTTACCTTGTCAGAAGCAAAAAAGTTTGCGAATGAATATCTTGTGCAACATCCGTACCCAAATGATGCATATGCTGTTATTATAGGAAGAATTTATAATTTTGATACCGTATGTTATATTACTTATAACACCGCAAAAGGAGGTGTAGGCTATAACCCGGTTCCGGAAAGTCTGGAACAAAACTGGATGAGTAAGTATACCTATTATGTTTTGAGAACTCCGGGCACAACATCGGATGATTCTGAAAATCCATCGGTAACCCCGACTCCGGCACCTGCTCCTGTGACCCCGACAACTGCACCGTCCGCCGGAGACACCAGCAGTGATTCCTCTGACTCCGGCTCATCAGCTCCTGAACCGGTACTGACCACCACAAATATCGCAGGAGAGCAGATCACCGGATGGGATGCCATTACAAAAGTGATCTCTACCCAGACAAAAGACAAGCAGCAGAATGTATCCGGTGCCAACCAGGATCTGCTTCATGTAGATGCCAGCGGCTTTGACAAGACAATTCCTGCAGCAACAGTGAAAGCAGTGTCCACCTCAGCTCTGCGTGGCCTGCATGTATTCATCAGCAACTCAGATGCAGTAACCTTCCTTGCAAAGAGCAAGTTGTCCGGTTACAAGGAAACCAACTTTGAACATAAGGATACTGTTACAGAGCATTCCAGAACCATCGACTTTACCAACAAACAGGCATTGGGTACAAACGTTGTATTCCATACCACAGTACCTGTGAAAAACGGAGAAGTGACGGTTTACAAGGTAGATGCCAACGGCAGAACCCGCATTGTCAAGACAGTTTCGAATGCAGGCGGACAGGTATGCTTCCCGATTACCGAGACAGCAACCTATGTATTGGAATACTGATCTGCGATAGTTGAATCCCATATTTTACAGCACCCCCCGCTACAGGAATAAAAACCTGTGGCGGGGGGTGCTTTTACTGCAAACGCGATTCCTTGTAAAAAAATGTAAAAACGTAAAAAATGTAAAAATGTAAAAACCATAGCAAACATGTCGGAAAATGATGATTTCATAAAAATATTCATGCATTTTAATGCAAAAACGGCACAAAAACATATTGAATTTTACATGAATAATAATTATACTATATTCAGGACCTTTAAGGAGGATGGATCATGTATAGAAAAATCATGGGTTTTCTGGAAGCATGGAAAGAAAATGAACACCGCAAACCTCTTATTTTGCAGGGGGCAAGACAGGTGGGGAAGACTTATTCTATTTTAGAGTTCGGGCGAATTCATTATGAAAATGTAGCCTATTTCAATTTTGAAACGAATCCAAAACTGAATGAAACCTTTGAGGAAAAGATCAGTCCTGATTATTTGATACCGATTTTATCTCATATTGCAGGTCAGACGATTGTAAAAGAAAAAACATTGATTGTATTTGACGAGGTACAGCTTTGCGAAAGGGCTTTAACGTCATTGAAATATTTTTGTGAGGATGCCCCGGATTATCATATTATTGTGGCAGGCAGCCTGTTGGGCGTTGCCGTCAACAGAGCAAAATTTTCATTTCCCGTTGGTACGGTTGATATGAAAACGCTGTATCCGATGGATATGGAAGAATTTATGATTGCTGTGAGAGAGGATGAACTTGTAGAGCAGATTAAAAAATGTTTTGAAACGAATCGGCCGATGCCATCCGCACTCCATGATGTAGCCATGCAGCTTTACCGTCAGTATCTTGTGGTAGGCGGTATGCCAGAGTGTGTGATGCAGTTTGTCCAGACAGGGGATTATATCCTGATCCGCCATACGCAGGATACCATTCTGACAAGTTATCTGAATGATATGGGCAAATACAATAATCTGAATGAAATTAAGAAAACCAGACTTGCCTATGATAATATTACGGTTCAGCTTTCCAAGAAAAATACCCGCTTTCAATATAAGCTGATCAAAAAGGGTGGACGTGCTTCTGAATTTGAAAATGCGATTGAATGGCTCTGTCTGTCGGGAATTGCGTCACAGGTCTATAGGGTAGAGCAGATCAAGAAGCCTTTGGAAAATTATCGGGATATTGATGCGTTTAAGATTTACGTTTCGGATCTGGGGCTGCTTTGCGCCAAGAAGGATTTGGCTGCAAACGATATTCTCTATATGGTGGAGGAACTGAATGATTTTAAAGGTGGCATGACAGAAAATTATGTCAATGTACAGCTTGCCATCAATGGTTATAACACTTACTACTGGGAATCCGAGCGTGGGGCTGAAATAGATTTCGTTATCCAGCGGGATGGTCAGCTGATCCCGATTGAGGTGAAATCCGCCGATAATACCAGAGCCAAAAGCTTAAAGGTCTATATGGATACCTATAAGCCGGCTTACGCGATCAAACTTTCCGCGAAAAACTTTGCGTTTGAGGACAACAAAAAGGTGGTTCCGCTTTATGCGGCATTTTGTATTTGAACCGTGGGCATACTGATAAGAATTCAAGAACCGCATTACTGATAGAAATATCGGTAATGTGGTTCTTTTTTGCATAGAACATGAAGGAGAATCCGTTGCATTGAATTTGAGGTGAAGTCTATAATGAAACTAACTATATTTCGTGATGACTGAAAAATATAAAAAATTATATAAGAACAGAGGGATTGCGATGGGGATTTCACTGGTGGGAACGTGGAAGGTAATATTGACGGATGGAACGGCAGCGCAGATGCATCTGCCGGGAACTTTGGACGAGAGCGGCATCGGTCACAGAGACGTCGGAGCGAATCAATGGCACCCGGATGCGGCGCTGGGTAACGCTGAGGTTTTGCAGAACTGGTGCAGGAGCGTACCGGAGGACGGATCCACATCATCGTGGAGAGTGAAGCAAAACTGGGTTCGGAAAGCGAAGTACTGGAACAGATCAAATACGGCGGGATCGCTTTTGCAAGAGTTTCCCTGTCGCAGATCGCAGAACAGGCACCGGAGATGAATGTACTGCAATTGCCGTATCTGTACAGAGATTCGGAGCATATGTGGAGGGTATTGGACGGAGAAATCCTGCGGGAATGTGCCAGAGAGTCTGCGGAATATGAAAGAGTACTCTGGAAAGACAGAGAGGAACAGTCCAGACAGACCGCCATTGCCAACGGAACTTGTGTGAGCACCCTTTCTGCGGAAGAAAAAGAACGAGGGAATCAAGTTCCAGCGTATTGATGCGGATGTGACCGATGCCCTGAAGTCCAAGACTTCCAAGAAGGCCGAGAAAGAGATGGAAGAGCAGGCGGAGAGCATCAGCAAGCTGTATTCCATGCCCGGTATGGACATGAGTGCCTTCGGCGGTGAGGGAGAGACCCTGATCCTGAATGCCAGCCATCCTCTGGTACAGTACATTACTGAGCACCAGGATGGTGAGAATGCAGAAATGATCTGCGAGCAGCTGTACGATCTGGCAAAGCTTCAGCACGCACCTCTGTCTGCCGATGCCATGACCAAGTTCGTGGCAAGAAGCAATGACATTATGATGCTGCTGACTAAATAATAAGATAGCTTGTGAAGTAGACAGGTAAAAGCAAAAGGAACTGCAATGTGTGTTTATACACAGGCTACAGTTCCTTTTTTGGAATGTGGAGACGGAGAATGCGACAGAGGCATAGTGTTATCTTTACGATATTGACTGGGAGAGATCCCGGTCATTTTTTTGAAAAATTTAAAGAAATAGGCATAGCTGGAGAAGCCGAGAAGTTCCTGTACCTCGGTGACGGTCCGGCCCTCTGCCAGCATCGTCTGGGCGAGGTTAGCCCGCTGCACGGAGATATAATGCCCGATGGTGGCATGGGTATGTTCCTTGAACAGGCGCCCGAGATAGTCCTTGTTTAGGTAGAATTCTGCAGCAATGCTTTCCAGGGTCAGTGGCTCTGTCAGATGCCGGTTGATAAAGGCCATGACCTCATTGATGTTTTTCTGGGACTGGGAAATAGAACGCTGTCCGGTAGAAGATGCCTGTAGGCCGTGCTGGATCCGGCTATCCAGTATACTTAGCAGAGAGAAAAAATCCGCATAGGCAGAAAGGGAGGGCTGAGGATGCAGCTGCAAATAGTGATCCAACTGACTGCAGAGCCCGGTAAGCCCGGTGGGAGAAAGCCGGAGGATCGCAGGAGAGAAAGCCGGATCTGCATAAGGCATGAGTCCGGAACCGGCTCCAAGGACAGTATACAGCCAGTCGCTGTTAATATTCAGGACGTAGCGCTCATAGATGGTCAGCTTCTGATTGAACAGCTGATGCACATGGTGAGGCGGAATGATGATCAGAGATCCTTTCGAAACACTGGAGACAGTGTCGTCTAAGAGGACATCCGGGAGATCGGACATTGTAAGATATATTTCCAGAGCGTTGTGCGTATGCGGTCTGGCAGGAGAAGAGGTTCCGTTGTTGCGGTAAGCCAGTTCATAGGGTGCATCAATTGTAAAATAGGGAATAGTCATTTGGGTTTTCATAGGCACTCCAAAGGTCGTTATCTTGCATAAAATTAGTATTTTATATACATATTATTACAACCGTAGAGAAGTTACAATAAGAACATCAAAGAAATACATCAGAGAATGAAAGGAAAGGTGTCTAAATGGAAAAGGTAAGACTGGGCATTATTGGTATTGGGAGTATGGGAACCGGTCATGCAGGCAATGTGTTGAAAGGGATGGTGCCGGATATGGAACTGACCGCCGTAGCGGATATCTGGCAGAGCCGCCTGGACTGGGCAAGGAACAATCTTCCGGAGACGGTCAAGGTATTTGATGATGGCAGGAAAATGATTGATTCGGGAAGCTGTGATGCCGTTCTGGTGGCAACACCACATTATCTGCATCCGGAATTCGTCATCTATGCATTGGAGCATGGACTGCATGCGATCAGCGAAAAACCGGCAGGAGTCTACACGAAACAGGTACGGGAGATGAATGAGGCAGCGGAAAGGTCTGACAGATCCTTTGCCATCATGTTAAATCAGAGAACCAACTGTGTATACAGAAAACTTCACGAAATGATCCAGAGTGGCGAACTTGGGCAGCTGCGACGTGTCAACTGGATCATCACCGACTGGTATCGTAATCAGAGCTATTATGATGCGGCGGGCTGGAAGGCAACCTGGGACGGAGAAGGTGGCGGCGTGCTGTTGAACCAGTGTCCGCACCAGCTGGATCTGCTGCAATGGCTGTGCGGCATGCCTGTGAAGGTGAGAGCCTTCTGCCACGAAGGAAAATGGCATGATATCGAGGTCGAGGATGATGTGACGGCTTATATGGAATTTGAAAACGGAGCCACCGGTGTCTTCGTGACTACCACGGCAGATGCTCCAGGAACCAACCGGCTGGAGCTGACCTTCGAGATGGGAAAAATCGTGTGCGAGGAAGGCAGACTATTTTTTGATAAACTGTCCACCAATGTGAGCGATTTCTGCAAAACGGAGAAGGAAGGATTTAAAAAGCCGGAATATTCCAGAATTGAGATTGAGACGGATGGACAAAACGAGCAGCATATTGGTGTATTGAAAGCATTCGCAGGTCATATTTTAAGAGGAACTCCATTGGTGGCAGAGGGAACGGAGGGAATCCGGGGGCTCACTCTGTCCAATGCCATGCATCTGTCCAGCTGGCTGGACCGCACCGTGGAACTGCCGTTGGATGAAGAATTGTTTTTACGAGAATTGAACAAAAAACGTGCCACTTCCAGAAAAAAGGAAGACACTGATATTGTATTTGATATGACAGGAACATATTAAGGAGGACAAAAGAATGACAGTAAAAATCACAGGTTTTGCAGATGAAATCGCACCGGAGCTGACAGCTCAGATCGCAGGTCTGAAAGGACTGGGAATGTCTTATGTGGAGATGCGCGGAGTGGATGGAGAAAATCTGATCTATCACACGGATGAAAAAGTGGCGCAGATCAAGAAGACACTGGATGAAAATGGAATCCGGCTTTCTGCCCTGGGATCTCCCTTGGGTAAAATTCTGATCACGGATGATTTCACTCCCCATTTTGAAGAGTTCAAGAGGGCAGTGGAGATCAGCCATAAGATGGAATGCCCGACGATCCGGATGTTCAGCTTCTATCTTCCGCAGGAGAGTGATCCGGCAGCCTATGAGGGCGAAGTCTTCGACAGGATCGGTAAATTCGTGGACTATGCCTCTGCGAATGATACACTGCTCCTGCATGAAAATGAAAAAGATATCTATGGAGCAATGGCTCCGGAATGCAAAAAACTCATGGATACCTTTTACGGGGATCATTTTAAAGCTATTTTTGACTTTGCCAACTTTGTACAGTGTGGGCAGGATACGCTGGAAGCCTATGAGATGCTAAAATCCTACATCGCTTATATCCATGTAAAGGATGCCTTGAAGTCAGACCAGAGTGTAGTTCCGGCAGGCTATGGTGACGGAAATGTGGCGGTGATCCTGAAGCGTCTGTCAGCCTCCGGATTTGATGGATTCCTGTCACTGGAACCGCACCTGTTTGAGTTTGAGGGTTTCCATGCACTGGAAAAGGACGGCAGGAGCATTGCTGTCAAAGAAAAGAAGGTACTCAGCGGTCTTGAGACATTTACCATAGCGCATGATGCTTTGATGAAGCTTCTGGACAACTGCATGTAATTCCCTTACGATGAGGGAGACTGCATCAGGAGGGCGCAGAGGCACCCACCTTCTCAATATACTCTGTGGGAGTATAGCCGGTATATTTTTTAAATACCTGGCTGAAATACTGTGGATTATTGCCGAATCCCACAGACCTGGCAATAGTTTTGATATTGTCATTATGATAGTACACCATAAGGCGGATGGCTTGTTCCATCCGCTTTTTGTTCAGGTAATCGGAAAAGCGGATGCCTTCCTCCTTTACAAATTGCTTGCTCAGGTAGCCGACACTGACAAAGAGATAGTTCTCTGCCAGCCATTTTAAAGACAGGGTCTCACAATCCAGATGGGCTTCCACGTAAGCTTTTAAGAGGCTGATGTTGGCACCGCCCTTAGAGGAGGCAGCCTCGTCCTTCTCCTGCAGCAGTACGATCTCCGCCAGCTTCCGGATTTCGGAGGTCTGGGTACAGGAATACAGGCGGCGGAAAAAGTCACAGGCAATATCCAGCGGCGGCTCTTGTCCGGAGTTATCGGGATTCAGGAAAAGTCCCAGGGCGATATTCTTCGCAACATCCGGAGTCATGGAAGGAGTGAAGACGGAATCCAGCAGAGATGGAATATCTGTTTCGGCCGGGGAAGCGGTAAATGCTTCACGCAGCCTGGAAATCCGCCAGGGAGCGGCCATGTTGTTATGGAATTCCCTGGTTTCTCCGGTTTCGGGGCGGATCAGCAGGATCCGGTCATAGCGGGCTATCTTGGATATGATCTGCGCAAACAAATCTTCCGAAGTGTCACCGTGGAGAAAAGAGGCTTCAAAGGTTACACACTGTTGCGGATAATGCAGCTCCTCCAAAGACTGGCGGATCGTTTCCTGATGGACCAGGGTGGGAGAGGACAGGACCAGAAGCGCACTGTTTTTTACATAAATAACAGAAAAGACACTTTCTGCTCCGCAGGAAAGCAGAATCCGCACGATATCCTTTAGAAAGCTTTTCAGATAGGTTTCTTCTACAAAGGAACAGATACAGGCATATAGTCCCTTTTCGGGAAAGGACAGAAGCCCCTGATACTTTTTGAATACCTGGGGAAAATTGTCAGGCTGATCCAACGCTTCCATAACCAGCCCCTGTTCTAATGGTGACTGCATATCCTTCAGCAGAAGTTCTTGCTCCGCCTTCTGCTGTATCTCTTTTTGCTTTTTTTCTTCACGGATTGTATTCAGACAGCTGATCAGCTCCTGCTTGTCCGTGGGTTTTAAGAGATAATAGCGGACCCCGTATTTCATGGCCTGCTTGGCATATTCGAATTCACCGTAACCGGATAACAGGATAAAAGTGATCCGGGAGTCGATGTGGGAGGCACGTTCGATCAGTTCCAGCCCGTTCAAAATAGGCATTTTGATATCCGTGATCACAACATCGGGATAGTCATCACGGATCCGGTCATAGGCTTCCATTCCGTTTTTGGCGGTGGCAATCACCTTGTAGCCGAGGGAGGTATAATCGATCATGGAAGAAAGTGCTTCACGTATGATCTGTTCATCATCTACAATCATCAATCTGAGCATAAGAATCCTCTCTTTCTTTGGGAATGGACAGCAGTACAATGGCCATTCCGTCTTCATTGTATATAGATAAGCCGTACCGGTCGCCGAAGAGCAGCTTCAGGCGGGAGTTGATATTCACCAGTCCCACACCGGAACCCTGGGGAGTGACCTGCCTGTGTTCCAGCTTCCAGATGAGATCATCCTCGAAATGGGAACCGGTATTTGCTACGGTAATCTGGTAGACGGTGTCTTTTTCGGAAATGGTGACGGTGATATGACAGACATCGTCACTGAATTCCAGAGCATATTTTAATGCGTTCTCTACCAGAGGCTGGATACAAAGTGTCGGGACATAAATATGGGAAATGTCATCCGGTACGTGCAGCTGGAAGTCCAGCCGGTCTCCGAAACGGATCTGCTGGATCCGGATATAATCCTTTAAAACGTCCAGTTCCTTTTTTAAGGGGATCAGGTCTTCTTTGCTGTTGACAGCAGCGCGGAACAGATTCCCCAGGGACCGGACCATGGTGGAGATGTCATCGGCACCGTATTTTTGCGCCATCCAGTTGATGGTATCCAGGGTATTGTAGAGAAAATGCGGGTTGATCTGCTGCTGCAGCATCTTGATATTGGTATCCCGGAGCAACAGCTGCTTTTCATAGTTTTTATCCCGCAAAGTCTTTACATTGGATTTCATTTCGTCAAAGCTGACATGCAGCTGCCCGATCTCATCGGTACGGAGACTGTAATCGTAGTGAGCGGTGTCCTCCGGATCCGGGAGTCCCTGTCCGAAGCGGCGGATCTTCTCTACCAGAAGATCCAGATGGTGCAGTATCCTGCGCAGAAGCAACAGTGCCAGAAACAGAGCGATCATCACGACCACGGCGGAGAACAGGATCATCCGGATCAGAACGGTATGGATCGCAGAAAAGAGCGGATCGTAATCCTGAAAATACAGATAATTCCATCCGGTACGTGGAAAATCTCCCTGGATGACAAAGGTCTTTCGTTTATCTATGGAAAGAATAGAATAATGGCTGCTGCCATGATTCAGCGACTGCAGCAGGCTGGAATACTGTTCCGGATGGTAAGTCTCCTGTGGGTAAAACTGCGCATTTCCTGCAAACAGGATAAAACGGGAATGCGTGGAAAGAGAATATCCGGCATTCTCCAGGGCATCACTGATCAGCTGGTCCAGGTCGATCACTATGTACAGGTAAGCCAGATGATCCAGGGTCAGATGGCGAAGCTGCCGGATATCCCGGTAAAGTACGATGGTATTCCCGGGGGAAGCCGGTGCACTCCAGCTGGCACGCCCCTGGCAGGCTGCTGCATTTTCTGCCAGTTCCTCCAGAGGAAAAGCATCCAGATCGGAAGTATTTCCCATACAGATCAGTGTGTCGTCAGGAAGTACCAGACTGATGGATTTGATATAGTCGTCATCAAAAATATAAGGATAGAGAGCCTGATATATCGTCTGCTTTCTCTGGGCATTACGGATACTGGTGGGAGCATCCATGATATCGGTGAGATTCGTCTGAATGATGGTATCGGACAGGATCCGGGCAGAACCGGATTCCACGGTCTCCATTCTTGCAGAGACGAAGGAAGATACATAATTCAGAGACTGTGCATTGGAAGTATACAGCTCACGGGCATAATACTGGGAAAGAAGCTGAATGCCCACAACAAAAGCAAAGAACACAAAAAGCAATGTCGTTGACAGGATCAGTAGTATTTTCTTATATAAAGACAGATTATTAAAACGCTGTGATAAATTGCTCATGGAAAAACCTCCGTATCATGGTTATTATATAGTAAAAATATGGGAAGTTCAATTTTCATCCGTGGGAAGAAAACAAAAAGCCGTTTTTTGAACACTCAGAAACCTTTTTTTGAACACGAAATTATGCAAAATGCCATATGGAATATGGAAAAACTGAAAAAAGTATGAAAATGTGACGAAAAAAATGTAAGATTATGGTTAAAAAGCCATTTTTTTGCATCGACAGAACCGTTATTTAACTTTACCATTATGCAAAATGGACATAAAATAAATTCATCAAAACAACAACGAGGGATGTGCAGGACACATACCCGACAGATTGTATGGGAGGTATAACAAATGAAGAAAAGAATGATTGCAGGTCTTATGGCTGTATTGATGACCATGTCTCTGGCTGCATGTGGAAGCAGCGCAGGCAGTTCTGATGCATCTGGCACAGGCTCCGCTGCCACAGGTGATAACAGCGCAGCACAGGCAGCCAGTGGTGACAAAGTAACCCTGAGCCTTTGCTGGTGGGGCAACCAGACAAGAAATGATGTAACCAAGAAGGCAGTTGACCTTTACATGGAACAGAACCCCAATGTAGAGATCAAGGTGGAGTTTACCGACTGGTCCGGCTACTGGGATAAGCTTTCTGCAATGGCAGCAGGCGGCAACCTTCCCGATATTATCCAGATGGATTACTCCTATCTGCAACAGTATCAGCAGAGCGGCCAGCTTGCTGATCTGAGCCAGTTCATTGACAGCGGTGTCATTGACACCAGCAAGATTGCAGACAGCGTTATCGATAGTGGATCTATTGATGGAACCTGTTATGCATTAAGCCTTGGCAGTAATGCTCCTATGATGGTATATGACAAAGAAATCGTAGAACAGGCCGGTGTAGAGCTTCCCGAGCAGCTGACCATCGAAGAACTGTATGATATCGGACAGACCATTTACGAGAAGACCGGTGTGAAGACCTACTACGATGGCGGCATCAATATGATGCAGGTCATCGCAAGAACCCAGGGATCTCATTTGTTCGATGAACTGGCAGCAGGAACCAAGACTGCAAGCGAAACCCACTTCGCTAATGTAGATAAGTTCAACAAGGCTGAATCCGCTATTTCTCCTGATCTTCTGGCAGAGAAGAACCCGGATGTAGTAGAGACCAAGCCCATCATTGATGGAACCACATGGAATGACTTTTCTTATTCCAACCAGTACATCAGTATTGCCAATACAGCCGGTAGAGATCTGGGAATCACCATGTATCCGACTACCAGCGATGCAACCACCCAACCGATGTTCTTAAAGCCCAGCCAGTTCTTTTCTATTGCTGAGACTTCCCAGAATAAAGAGGAAGCTGCAAAATTCCTGGACTGGTTCACCAACAGTGTTGAGTGCAACAATATCCTGCTGGCAGAGAGAGGTATCCCTGTGAACAGTGATGTAGCAGAAGCAATCAAACCTAATGTGGATGAGAATTCCCAGAAGGTATTTGACTATATCGCAGAAGTATCCAAGATCGCAACTCCTATTGATGATCCCGATCCCTCCGGTAAGGGTGAAGTAGAAGCACAGGCCAAGACCATTGTTGAGAACCTGCGTTATGGAGATACAGATGCAGCGGGAGCAGCAGAAGAATTCGTAACCACATCTCAGAAGATTCTGAGCGAGGCGGCAAAGTAAGACGAGAAGTAAGACTTCTGAAGTAAGACCGTTATAACAAATTGTAATCAAAGGGCGCCTGGATCCCATCCGGCATCGGGCGGGAGCCGGGCGCTTGTTATAGAAACGGCAGAAGGAGAGGAAAAATGAGCAAAGAAAAGACTTCCCCAAAGAGAAAAAGAACATTGGGCCAGTGGCTGGATAGTCCTAACGTATCCGGATATGTGTTTGTCGGACCGTTCATTATCGGATTTCTGGCATTCATGATGGTTCCCATGCTTTTATCTTTTGCATTTTCATTTACAAGATACAATATTTTACAGTCCCCGACATTCATTGGGCTGGAAAACTACATTACCATGTTCACGGATGATCCGAAATTCTGGAAGGTATTCGGTGTCACCATGTATTACGTGGTATTTTCCGTACCTCTTCGTCTGATCATGGCATTGATCGTAGCAATGCTTCTGGTGAAGAGCACCAAGCTGTCCGGCTTTTACAGAGCAGTGTATTACCTTCCTTCCATTATCGGTTCCAGTGTGGCGGTTGCCATTCTGTGGAAAAGAATGTTCGCCAGTGACGGTGTGATCAACGGTCTGTTCGGACTGGATATCGCATGGCTGGGACGTTCCGATACTGCAATCTGGACCCTGATCATTTTGGCAGTATGGCAGTTCGGATCCTCCATGCTGATCTTCCTGTCAGGATTAAAGCAGATTCCCGTAAGCTTATATGAGGCAGCCACCATGGATGGAGCTGGCGGTGTCCATAAGTTCTTCAAGATCACACTCCCCATGCTGACCCCCACGATTTTCTTCAATCTGATCAACCAGTTGATCAACGGCTTTATGGCATTTACACAGAGCTATATTATTACACAGGGAAAACCAAGGGATACCACCCTTTTCTATACTGTATATATGTACCAGAACGCATTTACCTATAACAAACTTGGCTATGGATGTGCACTTGCATGGTTTATGATTCTGGTAGTAGGAATTTTGACACTGATCTTGTTCAAGACCCAGAACAAGTGGGTATATTATGAATCAGAAGGTTGATGGTGAGCGTATGAAAAAAGGATATAAAGAAAAAAGATTTGCTATCGGAGTGATTTATCATATCTTCACCTTCTGTTTTGCCTGCGTGATGATATATCCGTTAGTATGGATGGTACTTAGTTCTTTTAAGGATACCAATGAGATTATAAGAACGGCATCGGAATTGATCCCAAGACACTTCTCTCTGGAGAACTACAAGGTAGGCTGGCAGGGATTTGCCGGATACAATTTCGGAACCTTCTTCAAAAACTCTTTTGTGATCGCAGGTTTATCCACCATCGGAGCAGTGGCTTCCTCTGCTGTGATCGGATATGGCTTCGCAAGAATTAACTTCAAATTCAAGGGATTCTGGTTCGCCTGCATGCTGTTGTCCATGATGCTTCCGTTCCAGGTAGTAATGATCCCGCAGTACATAATTTTTAATAAATTAGGCTGGGTCGGTTCTTACCTTCCTATCATTGTTCCCCAGTGGTTCGGTCAGGGATTCTTCATTTTCCTGAATATCCAGTTCATCAAGGGGATTCCCATGGATCTGGATGAGGCGGCCAGAATGGACGGATGTTCTACCTATACGATCTTCTTCCGTATCATCCTTCCTCTGATCAAACCGTCACTGGTAACCAGTGCAATCTTCTCCTTTATGTGGAGATGGGATGATTTCCTGGCAGCACTGTTATACTTAAGCGATCCGCTGAAATATCCGGTGAGTTACGCTCTGAAGATGTTCTCGGATCCTACCGCAGGTTCTGACTGGGGTGCTATGTTTGCAATGGCAACCTTGTCCCTGATTCCTATATTTGTTATTTTCCTGACTATGCAGAAATATCTGGTAGAAGGAATTGCATCCACCGGTATCAAGGGCTAAAGCTGTCCGGCGGGGAGACTGTTCCGGTTCTCCCCGCTTTTCTTGTTTTCAGATAAAAATCAGAGGAGAGTGTGTTATGGACACTGTTAGAAATCGGATCAAAGCTGTTCTCGAAGCCGTAGAGCAGATGATATATAGTGACAGACAACCGGTAACTTCCGTGAAGATCGCCAAAGCGGATTACCATTTTGAGGAGGAATTCCACAGAGAAGGAAAGGATTTCCGGGATTTCGGCCGCAATGAGACCTGGGGTGAGCTGGATCAGCATTATTTCTTCCTGGCAGATGTGGCGGTCCCGGAGCAGATGGAGGGGCATACAGTCCGTGCCGTGCTGAATACCGGAGCCACAGATATCTGGAATACGGACAATCCCCAGATCATGGCTTATGTGAACGGCAGATTTGCAGCTACGCTGGATATGAACCATCAGTTTATCATTCTGTCGGAGCATGCCAAAGCAGGAGAGACTTACGAACTGGCTTTTTATGCGTATTCCAGTGCGTATGCAGGCACGTTTACCGGTACGAATTTCTTCCGCCTGGAGCTGGCAGTCTACCGGGAAGAGGCGGCGGGACTCTATTATGACATGCAGGCTGTCTATGAAGCTGCGGATCTTCTGCCGGAGGACAATCTATCCAGGATCGAGGGCTTTAAAGCACTGGAAAGATGCATAAATCTGTTGGATCTGCGCAGACCCGGATCCGCAGAATGCTTTGAGAGCATGAAAATGGCGGCGCAGGAGCTGGAAGGTACTTATTATGCCGACAGAAGACCGAATCCGGTGACGGTGCACAGTATCGGCCATACCCATATTGATGTGGCATGGAAATGGCCCCTGCGTCAGACCAGACAAAAGGCAGTGCGCAGCTTTGAGACGGTACTGAACCTGATGGACAGATATCCGGAATACCGTTTTATGTCCAGTCAGCCACAGCTCTATGAGTTCGTGAAGGAAGATGCTCCCGGGGTATTTGCCAGAATCAGGGAACGGATCAAAGAGGGCAGGTGGGAAGCGGAAGGGGCCATGTGGCTGGAGCCGGACTGCAACATTTCCTCCGGAGAATCCCTGATCCGGCATATCATCTATGGCCGCAGATTTTTTGAACAAGAGCTCGGTGCGGAAAAAAATGAAGTATTGTGGCTGCCGGATGTCTTTGGTTACAGTGCGGCGCTGCCGCAGATCCTGCAGAAATCCGGGATTCCTTATTTTATGACCACGAAAATCGGATGGAATGAGTTCAACCGGTTTCCTCACGACACCTTTCTCTGGAAGGGCATTGACGGAACGGAAGTGTTGACACATCTGATTTCTACCAGAAACTATCAGAAGCCGGGTGACCTGAAGATGGTGGGAAACCATTCCACCACTTATAATGGTCTGCAGAATGCCTCCCAGCTCATGGGTACCTGGCAGCGGTATCAGGATAAGGATGTGAGCACTGAGGTGCTGACCTGTTACGGCTATGGCGATGGCGGTGGAGGCCCCACAGAAGAGATGCTGGAGCAGAGCAGAAGGCTGGAGCACAGCATCGTGGAATGTCCTGCAGCAAGACAGACAAGGGTGAAGGAATTCTTTCATATTCTGGAAGACAAAATGGACAAAAAGCGTCTGGCGGTATGGGATGGTGAACTATATCTGGAATTCCACCGTGGTACTTATACTTCCATGGCACAGAATAAAAAATATAATCGTAAGGCTGAGTTCAAAAACGGCGAAACCGAGCTGTATGCAGCAATGGCATCACTTCTGGATCAAAAGTATCTCTATCCACAGGAACAACTGGAACACAGCTGGAAACTGCTTTTGCTGAACCAGTTCCACGATATTCTGCCCGGTTCCTCTATTAAGGAAGTGTATGAGGATTCCGCCGCACAGTATGAAGAGATTTTTGCTGCGGATGAAGAAATGATGAAAACAGCGAAGAAGAGCATCCGGGAAAAGCTGTTCCGGTATCGTGCGGAGAAGAATGAGGAGGTCTGCGCAGTATGGAATCCTTTGAGCTTTGCACGTACGGCACTGATCCGTAATGCAGAGGGCAGTTGGCAGAAAATAACAGCAGGACCCAGCGGTGTTACTGTGTGCAGAGCGGTGAACTCCGGAGAGGACAACTGTTTCACTGAGCTTGTAATGGAGGAAAACGGACGACCGGTAAGCTTCAAAACGCCCTATTTTACCGTAAGATTTGATGCCAATGCTGAGATCACAAGCCTGGTGGATATCAGGGAGGACCGGGAACTGATCCAAAAGGGCAGGATGGGTAACCGTCTCACCGTATATGAGGATCGGCCGGCAGAATTCGATGCCTGGAATATTGACGAGGGATATCTGGAGAAATCCTGGGATGTCATTGATGTGGAAGAATTCAAAGTATTGGAGAACGGACCGGAGACGGCGGCATTACATGTGCGCAGACGGTTCCAGGATTCCATGATCGAACAGACCATTCGTTTCTACCGGCACACCGCAAGGATCGATTTTCAGACCAGAGTGGACTGGCAGGAACATCAACAGCTGCTCAGAGTATCCTTCCCTGTGGATATTCTGGCACATGAAGCGGATTATGAGATCCAGTTCGGCAATGTAAAGCGGCCGACACACAAGAACACATCCTGGGATCGTGCAAGATTCGAGGTATGCGCACACAAATGGGCAGATCTTTCCGAGCCCGGTTATGGTGTGGCACTGATGAATGACTGCAAATACGGTTATGATGTCCATGAGGGTGTGATGGGACTGACATTGATCAAGTCAGGTATTTTCCCCAATCCCGATGCAGATCAGGGACAGCATGAATTTACCTACGCATTGTTCCCTCATCAGGGAGATTTCCGCAAGGGCAGTGTGGTAAGAGAAGCTTACGATCTGAACTGCCCGATGGCATGGGAGAAGGTACAGGGTATCTATGAAGACAGCTTCTCAATGCTGCAGATAGCAGAGGAAAATGTGATGGCAGATACTGTGAAAGCAGCAGAGGACGGCAATGGCATCATCGTACGTATCTATGAGACTTGGGGAATGCGTACCAAAGTGCATGTGAACTTCCCACTTGCTCCGGATGCACAGGTAACAGTCTGTGACTGCATGGAGAATTTTTCCGGGGTGGAGAATGCGGATATGACCCGTGCACAGGACGGATGGAGCTTTACTATGAAGCCTTATGAAATCAAGACCCTGCGTATTGTGAATGAAAAAAAGTGAGAGGGTTACGAAGGAGAAAATTATGATCAATATATTAGAATACGGTGCAGTGGGCGATGGACAGACCAATGATGCCCCTGTCATTCAGAAAGCAATCGATACGTGTGCAGAACAGGGAGGAGGCGTAGTCCTCTTCCCCGGCGGCAGGACATATTCTTCCGGATATGTGCTGTTGAAATCCAATGTGGAGGTACATCTGGAGCCGGGCGCTGTCTGGAAAGCCAGCAGCAATATAGAAGATTATTACCCGCTGAGCAACAATGGTAAAATCACAGCCCATGAATCCGGCCTGCCTTCTTTCCTGAACAGTGAATATGCAGGACGCCCGTTCCATGCCTTTATCTATGCGCTGGGACAGGAAAATGTGACGATCTCCGGACAGGGTACCATTGATGGCAATGAATCTGTCTTTTACGGAGATGACTCGGGTTATCATATCGAGGGTTCCTATTATCCCAGAGTTCCGCTCCTGCTATTGGAGGATGTAAAGCATCTGACCATCAAGGAAGTCCGCCTGACGAACTGTGCCTTCTGGACAGTGCATCTGGTAGGCTGTAAGGATGTGCTGATCGACGGTATCCGCCTGCTGAATAATCTGAAGATGGCGAATTCCGATGGCATCGATCCGGATCACTGTCAGAATGTCCGGATCAGTAACTGTCACATTGAATGTGGAGATGACGCCATCGTATTGAAAAATTCCGGGGATTATAAGAAATACGGTCCCTGTGAAAATATCGTGGTCACCAATTGTACCCTGGTATCCACCAGTGCTGCCATCAAATTCGGCACGGAGGGAGAGTCTGACTTCCGGAATATTCTGGTGGAAAATTGCTGTATTTCCAGAAGTAACCGTGGAATTTCCATTCAGATCAGAGATAATGGCAACGTGGAAAATGTAATCTTTTCCAACATCATTATGGAGACCAGAAGGTTCTCTTATGAATGGTGGGGAAGAGCGGAGGCTGTCTGCCTGACTGCGCTGGATCGCAAACCCGGAGTTAAGGCCGGTAAGATCCGCAATATCCGCTTCCAGAATATTACCTGCGAGGGAGAAAACGGCATTTTCCTGCTGGGCAGTGAAGACAATTATATTGAAGATGTGACCTTTGAGGGCATTCGGCTGACACTGGATAAGAAATCCAAGTGGGAGATCAACGGCTACGATAAGAGACCCTGCCAGGGAGAGGGAGAGATCCACACAAAGATTTCCGGAATCTATGCGGATTATGTGAAGAATGTCTCCTTCCATGATATTCAGATCACGAAGAAAGAAGGAATCCTGCCTTTTTACGAGGAGGACGTGACACTGGGAAATGTAGAAAATGTACGGATCGATGTAGAAGAGCCGGAAGATGGGAGCCAGAATGGAGAAGAGTAATAGAAGGATCGCTCTCATCGGATTTGCAATCCTGATGGTCGGCCTGGGAATCAGTGACAGCCTGAGAGGTATTTTCTCCGGCATTTTTCAGACGCATTTTGCATTGACGGCAAAGGGGCTGTCCACGATCATAGCCGTAAGCTATGCGGGAAATCTGTGCTTCCTGCTGGCCGGAGGCAGAATCATGGATAAGATCGACCGCAAAAAGGCTTTTTTGGGATTTCTCGCAGTATGGATGTGTGCAATGCTGGTATTCCTGCTTACAGATAACTATTATGCATTGCTGGTGGGAATGTTCCTGGCAATGGGAGCTTCTACGCTGTTGAATACGTCCATTACACTGATCACACCGTTCATTTTTGCCACATCACCGGCCATGATCGTCAATGTATTGTTCTTTACGCAGGGAATCGGTACCAGCGGAGGACAGAGTCTGATCGGAAATCTGGCTAACGATTTTGGCGGATGGAAAGCTGTGACAGGGGTGCTTTTTGCCATCGGCGTTCTGGCGTTTCTGATCATTTTAAAACTGCAGATCCCGGACAGCGGAGAAGTGAAGAAGGCAGAAAAGGATCAGCAGGGAAGGAAAATGAAGGGAAACTACCTTTGGATTGTCATGGTGGTGATCTTTGGTGTATACTTTATTGCAGAACATGGAATGCTGAACTGGTTTGTGATCTACGGAACCAATGCGCTGGGACTGGAGCAGGGAAAGGCTGCCAATTATATGGCGTTGTTTTTTGGCGGAATGACGGTGGGAAGACTGGTCTTTTCTCCGTTGGTTGACCGGCTGAAGGTATTCCCGAGCATTGCCTTGTTTTCTGTGATTTCTGCAGTGCTTTATGCGGCAGGGATCTTCAGTGGGGCACTCTGGATGCTGAGTCTGGCCGGACTGTTCTGCTCGATCATTTATCCGACACTGGTTATGGCCATCGGGAGACTTTATGATCCGTCGCAGGTGTCTACGATGTCCGGATTGATCATCAGTGTGGCATCCCTGTTTGATATTGGATTTAACTATATTTACGGAGACATTGCTGAAAAAACAGGATATGGCAGGAGCTTTCTGATCATGCCGGCAGCAATGATACTCTTTACTCTGTTGTTTGTGCTGGTGTTCCATAAGCGGATCCTGAACAGGGAACAGGCATAGTAAAAAGTTGTAATGGGAGGATGTTAGAATGAAATTAGGCGGAATTGAAGCCGGCGGCACAAAGATGGTATGTGCCATAGGAGATGAGCAGGGAAATATTTTCGATAGGGCAGTATTCCCTACGGAGACACCGGAGAGTACGGTGCCGAAAATGATAGCATATTTTCAGGATAAAGGAATCGAGGCACTGGGGATCGGCTGTTTCGGCCCGGTGGATCTGAATAAAAAATCGGCAACCTACGGCTATATTACCAGCACTCCGAAGTTGGCATGGAGATTTTATGATTTTGCGGGAGCGTTCCGGGAAGCACTGAAAGTCCCTGTAGGTTTTGATACAGATGTCAATGGAGCAGTGCTTGGCGAGGTACGCTTCGGCGCAGCCAAGGAGTGTGAGAATGCGCTCTATATCACCATTGGTACGGGAGTAGGTGTAGGGGCATATATTAACGGCAGACTGCTGCATGGCCTGATGCATCCCGAGGGCGGACATATCTTCCTGCGCAGGCACCCGGAGGATACCTATGAAGGCTGCTGTACTTATCACGGTGCCTGTCTGGAAGGACTGGCTTCCGGTCCTGCGATTCAGGGCAGGTATGGCAGAAAGGGAGCTGAACTGGCCGGAAGAGAGGATGTCTGGGAACTGGAAAGTTACTACATCGGACAGGCTGTGGCAGATTACATGCTGACTTACTCGCCGGAGAAGATCATTCTCTGGGGCGGCGTGATGCACCAGGAGAAGGTTTTCGACATGGTGAGACAGAATGCGGTGGAGTTTCTGAATGGCTATCTGCCGGAGACCAGCCTGCCGAAGGATATGTCACAGTATGTGGTGGCTCCTGCACTGGGCGAGAACCCCGGAATCATCGGTGCAATGTGTCTGGGAATGGATGCATACCTGATGGAATGTGGGAAGAATCTGTGAGGAGGCTTGATGAAGTAGCGGTTGATAATCCAGAGAGGGTGAGATCACCAGAGAGTTTTCGGCGATCTCGCCCTCTTTTTTGCGGTCCTGTAAGGCAAGGATCTCGGGAGAATCCGGTTTCGCCGTGTCGGGGTTGGCACCGCCGAGACGCCGGGGTACTGTAAGTGGTGTGTGGAACGTTGCTGGGCAGTTCCAAGATTGCGGAGATGAAAACGTGTAACAAAGATTTGAAATTATGTAATAAATAATCATAATTTTGTCAATACACTTTTGGCACTAAAAGCGAAAAGTGCCGAAAATATTTTGGTGGATGACAGGCATAGAGTATGGCAACAGCAGGTTGCTTTTCATAACATGAATTTATCTATATGATATGGTTATGGAGGTAATGACTATGGAAACAAAAAATATAATTTTGAAACTTCGCACAGAAAGAGGAATGTCACAGGACGAGCTGGCAGATAAAATCATGGTTACAAGGCAGGCGGTATCGCGTTGGGAAAACGGTGATACCGTTCCCAATACTGATACACTTAAGCTCTTATCAAAAGAATTTGATGTCTCCATCAATACGCTTTTGGGAGAACCCAGAAAGCTGATCTGTCAGTGCTGCGGAATGCCAATTGATGATGATTCCATATTGGGACGTGATAAGGATGGCACATTAAATGAGGAGTATTGTAAATGGTGCTATGCAGATGGAACGTACACATATAATGATATGGATGAATTGATTGATGTGTGTGTAAAGAATATAGTAAATGAAAACTTTACCGAAGAACAGGTACGTTCTTATCTGAAAGAAATGCTTCCAAAGTTAGATTACTGGAAAAGGTATGATGAACTTAGTGACAATGGGCAGTTTGAAGAGTTTAAAATGCAGTTGATAAATGAAATAAATGATCTGCATATAGACGGACTTCCCAGGGTAGATAAACTAAATGCACTTGTGGGGAAACATGTGAATCTGGAATATAGTCTGCCAAATGGACAGAAAATGAAATTCCTTGATGATCAGAAAACCTATCTGGGGAACCAACTGGAGTCTGAATTCGGAGGAGACAGATGCTTTGGCATTCTGGCAGGTATGGATTTTATTCTGGTATGTACATATGAGAAGAATGGTGAAAATCCGGAGCTTCTGATTTATAAAAAGAGATAATGTTAACAAAAAGAAAATTTCAGCTAACAAAATAGTGGTTTAAGCCGCTACTGCTTCCGGATGAAGTGCATTCCGCAGATATCTCGGTAGTCTTGATTCAAAATCAGCAGTAAATACAGCCAACTGCTCATTGCTGAGCTTTAGGATTTCCTGAAGGCTTGCCATTAAGGCATCCATCAGGATACTAAGTGATCTGCAGAAAGTAATGGGGTTCTTTTTTGGAAAAATATTGTGTAGGGGTCATGCCGTAGTGTTTTTTAAAAACCCGGTAAAAATAAGAAACGCTTTGGAAACCACAGGACTTGCTGATGACAGAGAGAGAATTGCCGCCCTGTTCCACCTGGTGTATGGCATGACGGAGGCGAAGCTTATTAATATATTCTTTTACGGTGAGGGATTCTGTCCGCCGGACAGCCCGGTGGACATAGCTTTCGGACACACCGCAGGATTCGGCGATATCCCGGACGGTCTGAAGCGTTGTATAGTTTGCGTTAATATAATTAATGATCCGCTGAAAACCGGAAGCTTTATTCTCACTGACAGAAATTTCATTTTCAAGAGGATACTGATAGCGAAAAGCTGCCAGATCTGTAAGAATCTGTGCAAGCAACAGGTAGGCAGTGGGAGATTTGCAGCAGGAAGCTGCGTTCCAGTCGACGAGCTTTTGTCTGTAATCCTCGGGAATGAAAATAATCGGTGCCTTGAAACAGGTCAGGTAGGAAGATACTACGGCAGGTAAAAAGTATTTTTCAAGATAGACTTTTGAAAAATGGATGCAGATCCCGGTATAATCCGTGTCACCGACGCTTCGGTGAGAGATATTGCTCTCAAACAGGCTTGCCATGCCGGCTTTTACCCGGTAGGTGATATCGCCGATGGTAACCAGACGCTCCCCGGAGAGCAGAATATAGATTTCATAGTTGGTGTGGTGATGCGAATAGGGCATGGACCATCCTTTTTTTGTATCTTCATAGGAAATTTCAAAATCTTCGCATAAAAAAGTTCTTCTATCTGTCATTTCTGATTCACTCCTCTCAGGTATTATGATGTCGGGGTCAAAAGCCCTTAACTTTGATGCCTACGGATTGTTCCGTGCTTATTGGCTTAGACCTTTCGCCCCTGGCATCATATTATATCAAAAAGGTTCAGAATAATGCAATGAATATAAAAAATAGTTCATGATAGTGAATTTAAAACACTAAAGTTAAGCTATATAATGATTCCGTGATCAAGGAGAAAACATCAGAAAATTTACTATGGATCCGCTAGGGGATTTTCTGTATGGAAAAGGGTCTGTGGGATGGAGCTTATATGAGAATATTGTTGAATGGAAAATGGCATGTAGTACTGGAGGACGGAACCACGGGACAGATGGATCTGCCGGGGACGTTGGATGAGAACGGGATCGGACATAGAGATGTGGGGGCGAATCAGTGGCATCCGGATGCGGTACTGGGGAATGCGGCGGGAGAGATAGACAAAGATGCACCGATCGCTACGAGATTTACCAGGCGGCATACCTATGAGGGAGAAGCCAGGATCAGTCGTAAGATAACGGTACCGGATTACGGAACCGACAGGCTGTTCGTACTGGCGGAGCGGGCACGGGCACTCCGGCTGCTAGTGGATGGAGAAGCGTGTGCGGTGTTCCGGCAGGGGACACTAAGTACACCTTATATTTTTGAACTCACCGGGGCGGCACCGGGAGAACATGAATTTACGTTTCTTTCGGATAACAGCTATCCGGGAATGCCCAAAGCTGCCATCTATTATTCTTCCGCAGCGACGGATGAGACACAGACAAACTGGAACGGGATACTTGGCGAATGCAGCATGTATACCAGACCGCAGAATTTTATAGACAGCCTCCGGGTATATCCGAGAGCGGTGAAAAAGGAAGAGAAAAATAAAGCAGGCGGATATGTGCTGGATGTATGTGTGGAACTGGCACCTGGCGCAAAGAAAGTATATAAAGATGCGAAAATCATATTACAGTCAGAGGCTCTGGCGGCAGGAGAGTTAGAAGACACACAGACATTGACGGAAATTATCAGCTATTCCGGGGAGGGATTAGCGGAAGCCGGAACAGATAAAGAGGAGAATCCGAAAACAATGGAAATCTGGTTCCGTGATCTGCCTCTGCGGGAGAATGTGAAACTGTGGGACGAAGATGAGGGCAATCTCTATGAGATGGCTGTAACCCTGGACAACGGTATGTCAGCAGAAGATAAAGGCGGTAGCACTGCTGAGTGCAGGACCCGTTTCGGCATCCGCTCTTTTGGTGATAACGGCAGCGGCAGACTGGCACTGAACGGTAGGGCAATTTTTCTGCGGGGTGAGGCAAATTGCGCAGAATACCCGGAGACCGGGCATCCACCCATGACAATTCCGGAATGGAAAGAGATGTTATTAAAATATCGCAGTTATGGAATCAACTTTGTAAGATTCCATTCCCACTGTGAGCCGGAAGCTGCGTTTGCGGCAGCGGATGAACTGGGAATGCTTCTGCAGCCGGAGCTGTCTCACTGGGATCCGAAGGATGCCTTTGGAACGGAGGAAAGCTATCGGTATTACCGGGCAGAACTTGTGGACCTATTGAAAACCTATGCCAATCATCCCTCTTTTGTAATGCTGACACTGGGCAATGAATTGCAGGCACAAGATGAAGGCAGAGAACGGATGCGGGAACTGGTCAGAACGGCGAAAAGGATGGATCCGACCAGACTGTATGCGAACGGATCCAATGCCTTTTATGGTGAAGAAGGATGTGACCCAGAGAGCGATTTCTATACATCGCAGAGTTGCAAGGATGTGGTGATCCGCGGAACATTCTCCGGCATGCGGGGGTATCTCAATGAAAACTATCCCTCCGCAGATCGAACCTATGATGAGGCGATGGCAGAGATACGAAAAGAGTATCAGAAGCCGGTATTCAGTTTTGAAGTGGGGCAGTTCGAAGTGCTGCCGGATTTTGAGGAGCTGGAAAGCTTTCATGGAATATCGGATCCGGTGAATCTGAAACTGATCAAAAAACGTGTAGAGGAACGGGGACTTTTGCCCACATGGGAAAAATACGTGGAAGCCACCGGAGAACTGTCGAGGCTGGCATACCGGGAAGAGATTGAAGCAGCTATGCGGACGAGAGAGCTTTCAGGGATTTCGCTCCTCGGACTGCAGGATTTCCCGGGGCAGGGGACGGCACTGGTAGGCATGATGAATTCCCATTTAGAACCGAAGCCCTATGATTTTGCCAGACCGGAAAGGTTCCGGGAATTTTTTCAAGAGTGTAGGATTTTGGTAAAGCTGCCACATTATACCTATGAGGCAGGAGAACGGCTGATCGCAGAAGTGGAAGCAGCGAATTTCGGCAAGGAAAATATCGAAGGAGTATTTTGCTGGACCCTTGCGGGAAAAAAGAGTGTGTCTGAGAATGGAAACTGTGAGCCGGCGGAGATAAAAAGCAAAAATACAGTTATCGCAACCGGAGAAGATACAGAGATAACAATCTGCCGCCCGGGAAGTTATACAGAGGTAGGAAGTCTGGATATTCCGCTCGACTTTGTGGAGAAGAATACCGCACTCACGCTTAAGGTGCGCATCGGTGACAGTATCAGTGCTTATCCGATATGGGTGTATCGAAAGACCACTCCGGTATGCCCGGAAAATGTATATGAGACCAGAGCCTTTGATATGAAGACGAGAGAAATCCTTCAAAATGGTGGAAGAGTCTATCTGTCTCCGGATGCAGACAAAGAGAGTCTGCCCAATTCCATTAAAACACAGTTTACGACGGATTTCTGGTCGGTGGGAACTTTTGCAGATCAGGAAGGCGGTATGGGGCAGCTGATCGATACGGAGCATCCAATTTTTAAGGAATTTCCGACGGATTTTCATACGGACTGGCAATGGTGGATTATGGCAACGAAGCGGGCGGTGATTCTACCGCATCCCATGAAGACGATCATTACGGAGATGGACAGCTATGCATTCTTACGTCCCATGGCACAGATGATAGAGTTTCGATGCCTGAAGGGAAAAGTATTGCTATCCACCATGGAATTGCATAAGAGTCAGCAGTATCCGGAGGTGAGGGCACTGCAGGCGTCAATTTATACGTATCTGTCGGGAGAGAATTTTGAGCCGGCGGAGGAAATAACGGAAGAAGAGTTAAGCATGCTGGTGCGAGGTTAAAATAATATCGGGCGGCGGAAAGAAAGCTGCACGGAGATAAAAGGAGGAAACCATGAATAAGGTTCAGGTCTGGGAAGAAAAAGTGATCATTCCCACATACGAAGCAGGAAAGCCGGATAAGAATCCGATGTTTTTGGAGAAACGTGTCTATCAGGGAAGCTCGGGAAGGATCTATCCCCACACGGTGATTGAGAAGATCAGCGATGAGAAAGTGGATAAGGAGTATACAGCGCTTTTTTTGGAGAACGATTATCTGAAAGTAATGATGCTGCCGGAGCTGGGAGGCAGGATCCAGAGAGCTTATGACAAGACAAATGGCTACGATTTTATATATTACAATCATGTCATCAAACCGGCGTTAGTGGGACTGGCGGGACCATGGATCTCCGGCGGTATTGAGTTCAACTGGCCGCAGCATCACAGACCCAGTACCTTTGATCAGGTGGAATATACCTATGCGGAAAATGAGGACGGGAGCGCTACAGTATGGATGGGAGAGATCGAGAATATGTTCCGGACAGAGGGCGTGCTAGGCATAACTTTGTATCCTGATAAGGCATATATCGAATTATCTGCACAACTCTACAACCGTACGAAAATGCCCCAGACTTTTCTATGGTGGGCGAACCCTGCCGTGGCGGTAAATGATGACACCATCTCCGTCTTTCCAGAGGATGTGACGGCGGTCTATGACCACGGCAAGCGGGATGTTATCAGCTTCCCCTATGCGGAGGGAACCTACTATAAGCACAAATACGATCATGTGAATATCGCACAGTATAAAAATATTCCGGTTCCCACCTCCTATATGGCATACCGTTCGGATTATAATTTTATAGGGGAGTACGATTACGGAAAACAGGCAGGACTTCTGCATGTGGCAGATCATCATATTGCTCCCGGGAAAAAGCAGTGGACCTGGGGATGCGGAGAATTCGGCAAAGCATGGGACCTTGCACTGACCGACGAGGACGGTCCGTATATCGAACTGATGACAGGCTGTTTTACGGATAATCAGCCGGATTTCACATGGATCCAGCCCCAGGAGACCAAGAATTTCAAACAGTATTTTATGCCCTATAAAAATATCGGCTATGTGAAAAATGCCACCATAGATGCCGCAGTGAATGTGGAATATGATGAGACTAAGGGACAGCTTACGGTATCGGCCTATACCACATCCGTGCAAAAAGAGGCAAAAATTCAACTGACACTGCCTGGAGAAAACGGCGGACAGGGAAAGGTACTGTATGAGGAAGTCTCAGATCTGTCACCTGAGCAGACCTGCAAGGTGAAGGTCGATCGGGAGACATTGCAGCAATTTATATCACAAAAAACAGAGAAGCAAAACGACACAGAGGCAATCTGCGGTCTGCGGGTAAGCGTCCTTGCTTCAGATGGCAGAGAACTGGTCTCTTACCGAATCCCGGAAAAGATCGAAGCGGAAGTGCCGGAACCGGCGAAGGCAGCACCGCTTCCCGAAGAGTGTGAAACCACGGAGGATCTGTTCCTTTATGGTCTGCATGTGGAGCAATACCGGCATGCCACTTACCATCCGGAGGATTATTATGTGGAGGGACTGCGCAGGGATCCTACCGATATCCGCCTGAACAATGCCTATGGAAGATGTCTGCTTAAAAAGTGTGATTTTGCCGGGGCGGAAAAATATTTCCGGAAGGCGGTGGAGAAGTCTGTCCGTTCCAATCCGAACCCTTATGATTATGAGCCGTACTATAATCTGGGACTTTCTTTGAAATATCAGGGAAAAGAAAAAGAAGCCTATGATGCCTTTTACAAGGCCATCTGGGGTGGCAACTTCCAGGCACCCGGATTCTATGAACTGGCCTGTCTGGATGCAAAAGCGGGAAGATTTGCAGAGGCTCTGGAACATGTAAACGAATCTATTCTCAGACAGTACCAGTGCATGAAAGCCCGGGCATTGAAGGAAAATATTTTAAAAAAACTGGGAAGAGTGCAGGAAGCGGAAGAATTACATAAGGAGAGCCTTAAGATCGATCCGCTCTATGACAGACAGCCGGAGAAGATCAACCATAACACCCTGCTGGAGCTGATGATCGATCTCTATGAGGCGGGAGATTACGCACAGGGAATCACCCTTGCCGAAAAATGGGTGGAACAACAGAACGTATCACGGCAAGAGGATATTTATCCGCTGGTATATTATTATATTGCTTACGGATACCAGAACCTGCATGGGAAAGAAAATACAGAACAGACAAATCATTACATGACAGTGTATGTGACACTGGGAGAAAATGCGGTAGCGGACGGCTGCTTTCCCCACAGAACGGAAGATTATATCGTATTAAAGAGTCTGGCAGAAGATTATTATCTGGATATGGTTTACTATTATCTGGGCTGCCTGCTCTATGACAGGAGAGCGTACGGCGAAGCCATAGCGGATTATGAAGAAGCGGCTCGCAGGTACCCGGATTTCCCGACGGTACACAGGAATCTGGCACTGGCATATTACAATGTGAAAAAGCAGCCGCAGAGAGCGTACGAGGAAATGGAGAAAGCTTTTGCACTGGATGAGACGGATGCCAGAGTGTATCTGGAACTGGATCAGCTGAAGAAGCGTCTGAATGTTCCCGTGAAAGAACGCTGGAGTGACATGGAAAAATATTTTGACCTGGTGGAAAGCAGGGATGATCTGTATCTGGAGTATGTGACACTTTTAAACACTCTGGGAGAACCTGAGAAGGCTCTCGGCCTGATCAAAGCAAGGAAGTTCCATCAGTGGGAAGGCGGTGAAGGCAAAGTGGCAGCCCAGTACCTGACCGCCTTGTATCAGCTGGCAAAAGCGGCTGTGGAAAAAGAGGACTATGCGGAAGCAAAGGAACTTCTTCTGCGGGCAGTCGGGGAATATCCTCATAACCTGGGAGAAGGAAAACTAGAGTCAGGGCAGGAAAATAATCTGTACTATCTGCTGGGACTGGTGCAGGAAAAACTGGGTGAAGCAAAGGATGCTTTCGAGAGCCTGACAAGGGCCTGTTGCGGAGAGTCAGAACCGGTGGGCATGATGTATTATAACGATCAGCCGCCCGAAATGATCTACTATCAGGGACTTGCATACCGAATGCTTGGGGAAGAAGAACAGGCAGTTCGCAGATTCCAAAAGCTGGTGGATTATGGCAGAGAACATATCAGAGATGATGTAAAAATAGATTATTTTGCGGTATCTCTGCCGGATCTGCTGATTTTTGAAGAAAACCTGAACGAGCGGAACAGAAAGCATTGCCTGTTCATGATGAGCCTGGGACTTAAAGGACTGGGACGGATAGACGAAGCGGAAAAGTGTGCGGAAGAACTACTTGCCATGGACAATGCTCACCAGGAAATCCGGGTACATGATCTGTAAAAAAGCTTGAAAAGAAAGACTTGAATAGGAAGGTTTTTGAGGAAAGGATTACAAAATGGAAAACATGGGAAAAGAGGTATATAGCTATAACAGCGAATGCTTAACCTGCAACGACAGACCGATCCTGCCCATCATGGGAGAATTCCATTTCTCCCGCTATCCGGAAGGGGAATGGAAAACAGCACTTAAGAAGATGCAACAGGGCGGCGTAGACATCGTTGCTGCGTACGTGTTTTGGATCCACCATGAGGAAGCGGAAGGTGAGTGGGATTTCTCCGGCAGAAGGAATCTGAAGGCGTTTTTGAACTGCTGTCAGGAAGCCGGGATGAAAGTATGGCTGCGTATCGGTCCGTGGGCGCACGGAGAGTGCAGGAACGGTGGCTCCCGGACTGGCTGGTGGAGAAAGAAAAGCGGGGCAAACTGTCTCTTAGAACGGATGATCCGCAGTATCTGAAGTATGTGGACATCTTTTTTACCAAGATTGCCGAGCAGGCGGATGGCTATATGCATAAGGACGGAGGTCCCGTCATCGGTATTCAGATCGAGAATGAGTACGGGCATGCCGGAGGTCCTTCCGACAGGGAGGAGGGCATGGCGCATATGCGCACACTCAGAGTTATGGCGGAGAAGAAGGGACTGACCGCTCCTTATTTTTCAGCGACCGGCTGGGGAGGTGCTTATGGGCCGGAAGGATTCCTGCCGGTGCTGGGCGGGTATGTGGATGCTCCGTGGGCGAATCATACCCACGAACTTGCGGCAAGCGAGAATTTCTTGTTTCAGCCTTTTCACGACGATGCCAATATCGCATCGGATTTCGCCGAAGGACAGAGTGGTTTTACCTTTGATACGTCAAAATTCCCTTACCTGACGGCGGAGCTGGGTGGGGGACTGCAGGTGACGGCACACAGGCGCACTTACCCGTATCCGGAGGACATCGAGGCACAGACGATCTGTATGCTGGGAGCCGGGGCAAATCTGATCGGATATTATATGTACCACGGCGGCGTGAATCCTGACGGAAAATATACCACCCTGCAGGAGTCGAAGGCGACCGGCTATGCCAATGACCTTCCTGTGAAAAGCTATGATTTTCAGACGTGCCTGAGGGAAAACGGTCTGCCGTCAGAAAGCTATTATCGACTGCGCAAGCACCATTTTTTTATAAAAAACACACAAGAACTGCTGGCACCGGCAAAGGTGTACCTGCCGGATAATATCTCCGAGCCTGCGAGTGCGGAGGACATGGAGACGCTGCGGGCAGCCTTCCGTTATAATAAAACGGCGGACTGCGGGTTCTTATTTATCAATAATCACCAAAGAAAACGGAAAATGACGGAGAAACAGATCACACCGGAAAAGCCATTACAGTTTACGGTGACAGATGTTGAAGGAATACAGAGGCAGATTATTTTCGACCGGATTCATGTGCGGACGGATGCGATTCTGGTGCTGCCTTACAATCTGCCGGTGGTGATACGGGGAGAGCAGTTCAGACTTCGGAAAACCAATGCCTCTTATCTGGGATGCTTTGGCGGAACTTATTATTTCTATACGGATGAGAAGCCGGAGGATATTTATTTCGAGTGGAGTGATGGCAATGATCATGCGGAAGCGGTAAGGATCCTTACCATACACGATGCGGAGCATTTTTGTTATGCGCAGGAAGGGGCAGATGAAAAGGGCAAGGTGAGTCTGCTGCCGGATCTGCACTTTGCGGAAGCCGGTAAGGTGCGGATCGCGGATGCCGGACAGGCAGTGGAAAGCATCTGGAACGTATATGGTCAAACAGAACCGAACGTCTATGAATTAACCTTGGAATATGAGTATCACCCGGCGGATGCACTGTCTGGCGATGTCTGGCTGGAACTGGATTTCGGTGGGGACTGCGCACGCTTGTATCAGGACGGAAAACTGATTGACGACTGGTTCTCCAATGGCGAGTTATGGCGCGTGGCACTGAAACGCTATGACTATCCGACAAAACTGACCCTGGAACTGGATCCTTTCAAACCGGATGTCTATTATGATCTGCCGCCGAAGCGGGAGAACCGCCTGGCAGGGGCGAGACTGCTGCGGTTAAGTTGACCGGAACCCGGTTTGGCAGGACTCACTTTGGAAACAGAAGGATAGAAAAGAGGATACAGATATGAAAGACATGACACAGGGAAAACCGTTAAAACTGATCATCGGCTTCGCCATACCGATGCTGATCGGCAATATCTTTCAGCAGGTATATAATGTGGCGGATACAGTGATCGTAGGAAGATTCTTGGGAGAGAGCGCGCTGGCGGGCGTGGGAAGCACGGGAACGCTGACCTATTTTCTGCTGGCACTGGTCAGCGGCATGTGTAACGGCGCAGGACTGGTGGTTGCGCAGTGTTTCGGCTGCGGGAATAAAGAGCGTCTGGCGAAGACGGTGACAGCACTGATCTGGGTGGCGGGAGTGCTGACCTGCATCATGTCACTGATCGGTATTTTCGGTGCGGAATTTTTCCTGCGGCTTTTAAGCGTGCCGGAAAATGTTATCGGCTATTCTGCTACGTATCTGCATATCATTTATACTTTTGTTTTCGGCAGTGTGGTCTACAACGGCTGTGCGGCGATCTTAAACAGTGTGGGGGATTCGAAGACTCCGCTGCGGGCGGTGATCGCTTCCTCGGTAGTGAACATCGTGTTTGACCTGTTTTTCATCATTGTGTGTAAGATGGGAGTAGCGGGAGCAGCTTATGCGACGATTCTGGCACAGTGTACTTCGGCGGTGATCTGTTTTGCAAAAGTCATGAAGGGGAGAGAAGAGATTGGCCTGTCTCTGATGAAATGGAAGCCGGAGGCTGGTTATATCCGGTTGGTAGTGAAGACCGGATTCCCGGCGGCATTCCAGTCCTGCATGATCGCACTGGGCGGCATGAGTGTCCAGAGACTGGTGAATTCCTTCGGCTCGTCCACCATGGCGGCCTACGTGGCGGCAAATCGTGTGGACAGTGTGGCGATCCAGGTCATCGTCTCTATTGGAACGGCACTTTCGGTATTTACTGGGCAGAACATTGCGAAGAATCAGTATGACCGGATCAGGGAAGCTCTCTATAAGACATTGGGTGTCATGGTGGGAGCCAGTATTTTTATTGCCTCCATGGTACTTATTTTCCGGGTTCAGTTAATGACGCTGTTTTTGGATGCGAACGAATCGGGAGAAGCCATCGGCATCGGCTGCACCTATCTGACCATTATCGGCGTGGCTTATGTGATCGCGGGGGTGATGCAGAGCTACCAGAATGTGATCCGGGGAGCCGGAGACGTCAATACCTGTATGGTAGCGGGACTGACGGAGCTGTCCGGCAGGATCGTGTTCGCGTATCTATTGTCCGGAACCCTGGGCGTCACGGGAATCTGGATCGCCACTCCTCTGTCCTGGAGTTGTGGCTGTGTGATTCCGGTGATCCGGTATTATTCCGGCAAATGGAAGCACAAGAGGCTGGCCTGATGACCGGAGTGACCGGAACACAGAGGGGCTATTCCGGCCGCATCCATCCGGCAAATTCCAGAATGGACTGGTTCTCAGCCTTTTTCTCGCTCTGCTGCATCTGCTTGCGGTATTCTCTGGGAGACATCTGCATAAGTTTGATAAAGTAGCGGTTGAAACTGGACACGGAATGGAACCCCACCATCTCGGAAATGTCCAGAATAGAGTGTTCCGTACTGCGTAACAGAATACAGGATTTTAAAATCCGGGTGTTGTTGACGTAGTCTAACGGTGAAGTTCCCATAATATCATGGAAAACCCGGCGGAAGTGCGTCGGGCTCCAGTGGCAGAGATCGGCCAGATATTCGATCGAGAACTGTTGCATATAATTTTTCTCAATATATTCCAGAGCGGGTGAGATCACCAGAGAGTTTTCGGCGATCTCGCCTTCTTTTTTACGTTCCTGTAAGGCCAGTATTTCAAGAGAGTCCGGTTTGGCCGTGTCGGGATTGACACCGCCGAGACTTTCGATCCGGTACAATTCAATATAAAGGGAGCATAACAGGCTTCTGGCACTGATCTGATAGCAGGGATTCTGCTCTTCCAGCTCGTGGATGATATGGGACACCAGATAGTTGATGTGGGGAAAAGACTCTTTGCTGAAAATATAGCGGAACCCCGGGAAGCCGTCTGTGGAGAGGTCGTGATTTTTCCAGGAAGCGGGGAGAAGATTGCGGAACAACTCCTTCGGATCCAGAAACAGATAGGACCAGTGGCTTTTTGTGCCCGGGGCACTATAAGTGGTGTGTGGAACGTTACGGGGCAATACGGTGACATCACCGGCATGGAAGGTCTGTTTTTCGCCATTGATCTCTAATGTGCCGCTGTCGGAATGACAGATCCCGATCTCCAGACAGTTATGAAAATGAAGGCTTCCGCTGGGAATATCGGAAATCTTCCAATAATCACCGGACAGAAGCAGTACCGGGAAGTGTGTTGGCAGATAATAACTTCGGTATTCTGTGACAGCTCGTTTGGATTTCGCCATAGTGTGCCTCCTGTTCCAGAGTTTCCTGAATCGCTTTGTGCATCCTGTATGATGATGCAACGGAAAGACATGCTGCAGTAGAAATAATGTCTATACATTATATATAACAATTAAAATGGATAAAATCAACCATTATGTTGCGAAAATGATTTTTTTAGGGTTTGCAACGTTTCCGTGGAAGAGATTAAAAAAGGCTAAAAATACCGTGAAACAGCGAATCCTACAGCAAAAACGCTCCAAAATTCACGTAAAATTTACGAAAATGCAACGAAACTTCAAAACTTACGAAAAACGACCATGATCTATAATGATTGTTTTTGCATAGTTTTCTATATTGATTGATTAGAAAAATATGACAACATGTATGATAATATGCTTACAAGGTTACAAAAAGTGTACAAAATGACGAGAAAATATAGTTGACACTTGAGGAGGTTCGACATGGCGAAGAAGAATGCAGCCAATGTGGTGGGTGTGAAAACAAAAACCACTTGGAAACAAGCTTTTAAAAGAGACTGGCAGTTGTATCTGCTGTTATTGTTTCCGTTGATCATGGTAATTGTATTCAGCTACGGAGCATACCCGGGACTACGGATGGCCTTCATGGATTACAAGCCGGCGAAGGGATATGCAGGCAGTGAATGGGTGGGAATGAAGACATTCATTAAAATATTTAAGGATGCCGATTTCATGAGAGCGCTCCGCAACTCCGTAGTGTTCAATCTGGCAGACCTGTTAGTTGGTTTCCCGATGCCCATCATTCTGGCATTGATCCTGAATGAATTAAGATATCCCAGATTCAAGAAAGTATCACAGACGATCCTGTATCTGCCGCACTTCCTTTCCTGGGCCATCATCGGAAGCGTAGCCATGACAATGTTCCGTCCGAACTCCGGTCTGGTGAACATTCTGCTGACCAACCTGGGAGTGATCTCCGAAGGAATTCCTTTCCTGAATGAGAAATGGCACTGGGCAATTACATATCTGCTGATCGGTGTATGGCAGACGATGGGATGGGGCACGATCCTCTACCTGGCAGCGATCACCGGTATCAACGGAGAATTGTACGAAGCAGCCATGATCGATGGAGCGAACCGTTGGAAGAGAATGTGGCATATCACACTTCCCGGTATCAAGAGCACAGTAGTAACACTGCTGATCCTGAACCTCGGACGTGTCATGGGAAGTAACTTAGAGCGTCTGACCGCGTTAGAAAATTCACAGGTCAAGGACTTCCAGTATCAGCTGGCTGTCTACATTTACAACAAAGGTATTGGAGCCGGAAAATTCAGTGCGGCGACCGCAGTTGGTCTGTTCCAGTCATTGATCGGATTGATCCTGGTTCTGTTATCTGATAAATTCGCAAAGAAGCTTGGCGAAGACGGATTACTGTAGGAGGTGAGAGAGATGAAGAAAAAAGAAGTTAATATTAATGAAGAATCTACCTCCGCAGGCGGAGCACATGCGGTCAACAAATTCCGCATCAGTGATTTCGTCATGATGGCAGTGATCGTCATCCTCTGCGCCAGCTGTGTATTACCGTTCTTACATGTAGCAGTAAAATCCATATCCGGTAATACCGCAGTAATGTCCAAGAGCGTTTACTTCTGGCCCAAAGACATCACCTTTGATGCTTACAAGAAGGTATTTGCAGATAACTCCATGACCTACTCCATGATCTTCTCGGTGATCGTTACCGTGATCTTCACCGCTCTGGGAATGCTGGTATGTACTTGTGCCGCTTATCCTCTCTCTAAGAAGAGATTAAAAGGTAAAAAGCTACTGACCTTCCTGCTGATGGTACCGATGTACTTCAGTGCCGGCATCATTCCCAGCTACCTGTTATATCAGAAGCTGCATGTGCTGGATACCATGTGGGTGTTGATCTTACCTCTGATCTATTCCCCGTACAACATGCTGATCATGAAGAACTACTTCCAGAGTACGATTCCCGACAGCTTAGAGGAATCCGCTTTCCTGGATGGTGCAAGTAATTTCCAGATCTTAAGCAGTATCGTATTACCGCTGTCCAAACCGATCCTGGCAACGTTGTCTCTGTTCTATGCGGTAGGCCGCTGGAATTCCTACGCAGACAACATGTACTATACCAAGAGCGCCGATCTGAAACTGATCCAGTATAAGTTATATCAGTTGGTGGCATCCGCAGCAGAAGCACAGACTTCCTCCCTGGCAGATACCGGCAGTGCGATCCAGTCCACTCCCGAAGTATTACAGGCAGCAAGTATCATGTTTGTAACAATTCCTATCATTATTATTTATCCTTTCCTGCAGAAGTACTTCGTACAGGGTACCATGATCGGAGCAGTTAAGGGCTAAAAGTTAAAAGGAACAAAACAACCAAGTTAGTTTTCCCCAAAACTGGGGGTACACATAAAACTATGTATAATTTTTAAAGAGGAAAATCCTCTCCTCGCCAGGGACTCGGATTTTTCCTTCGGAAAAACAAGGAGGATTGATTTATGAAGAAGAATACTCTTCACAAGGTAATGGCAACAGCACTTGTTGGTGCTATGGCAATGAGCACTCTGACCGGATGCGGCAGCAGCGCGGACAACACAACCGCAGATGCCGGAACAAAGGAATCTGTAGCAGAGAGTTCTGCAGCAAGCACAGATGCAGGAGCATCCACAGCAGTAGCAGGTATTGACGGATGGGAGCCTTTCGCAGACAATGTTACTCTGCAGATCCCCGTATACGATCGTGGTTCTTCCGGAAACGGATGCTCTGATGTAGAGAACAACTACTGGACCAACTGGGTACAGGAGAACTTCGGTGATAAGTACAACATCACGGTAGAATATGTAGGAATTACCCGTAGCGACGTTATGACTGATTACGCTATGCTGGCAGCAAGCCAGAGCCTTCCTACCATCTGTATGGAATATGACTATGATAAGCTGGCAAGCTGGCAGGCAGACGGCTATCTGCAGACCTACGATGTAGAAGAGTTCAAGCAGATCGCTCCTACTTACTGGGAGACCATGGTAGAGCACGGCAACGACGCTTACACCAAGCTGTCTGATGAAGATTATCTGGTACTTGGCTATAGACCTTACGGCAACACTACTTATACCTGGTGCACTTTCTATCGTCAGGACTGGCTGGAAGAAGCCGGCTTCTCTGAGTATCCTGTTGGCGACAACACCAAGCTGTTAGAGCTGTATGCAAAACTGGTAGAAAATGGTCACAAGTATCCCTTAAGCGGTAAGAAAGTAAGCGGCGCAGGTATCGACCAGAACTACGGATACAGAGATTATCCTCAGGATGAGACTACATGGGCAACCACCGGTGACTACCAGATCCCCGCTCTGTCCACCGAGGCTCAGAAGAGATTCTTAAAATGGGAGAATGAGCTGTACAATGATGGTTACTACAATCCTGAGTACTATCTGAGAGATGCTTCCGAGGCAGAGGCAGATTTCATCAACGGTGAAGCATTTACCTGGACCGGATATATCTCCTCCAGCATGAACGTACTGAACTCCTTCTATGATGCTAACCCCGATGCCAAGCTGGCAGTAGCAGTGACTCCTTCCACCTGGACACAGGATGAGACCTGGGGATCTTCCGCTTCTTACAGACCCGGAACCAACTTCGGCATGATGATCGGCTTCGCTAACGATGCTACCGAGGATGAAGTAAAGGCAGCTATGATGTACCTTGAGTGGCTGAACCAGCCCGAGAATCTGTTCACTATGCAGTGGGGTATCGAAGGCGTGAACTTCAATTATGATGATAACGGCGATCCCGTAGCAGTAGCAGATCAGACCGGTCTGGCTGAGCAGCAGGGACACAACAACAACGTAGACTACTGGTGTGCAGTAACCGCAGTTAAGACCCTCGGATCTATCGAGAAAGATATCCAGGCAGTTACCCCTCAGGGTATTCCTCAGGACTTCTATGATCAGATCCTGGCTAACTACAACGGACAGGTTGCTATCTATGAAGCAGGCAAGGCTAACTCCGACTGTCTGTTCGCAACTTCTATCGATGCAGTAACCGAGTACAACCAGACACTGTATGATCTGTACACCGAGTACCGTGATAAGCTGACCATGTGTTCTAAGGACCAGTTCGACGCTCTGTATGACGAACTGAGCCAGAAGTATCTGGATGCAGGTTATCAGGAAGTTATCGATGAGAGACAGGCTGCTCTGGATGCAGGTAACACCACCAGACTTCAGTAAGTAAAAAGTTTTATTACAGGAAGTACATACAGCCCCCAGGCATGAATGGCTTGGGGGCTATATTAAAAATGTAACTATTCAGAGCGATTTTGTGAATGGGGTTCTGAATAGTTGAAGATACTTTATGTCCTTTTCCGACCGACTGTTTTACAATAAAAACAACTGTGGGAAAAGAATATAAAGAGCCAAAAGGCAGAAATGGAGGAGCTATGTTAAAACTGGAATATGATAAGAAAGAAATAGAGGGAGTCATTGACAAGATCGTCAAAAAGACTATGAATATGGATCTCACTTGGGACTGGCCCTGTGGTGTGGCATATTACGGAATCAGCGATGCCTATGAAAAGACAGGCAAGAAGGAATATCTGGATCTGTTAAAGGATCGTATCGACGAACTGATCGATCTGGGACTGCCCAAGGTATGGACAGTAAACGCCTGTGCCATGGGACATTGCCTGATCACCTTATACCAGGCCACCGGAGAGCAGCAGTATCATGACATTCTTATGAGTAAGATCGCTTATTTAAGAAAAGATGCCCTGCGTTTCGGAGATCATGTATTGCAGCACACCGTATCTGCCAACAACGATTTTCCGGAGCAGTGTTGGTGTGACACTTTGTTCATGGCAGCGTTCCTGATGCTGCGTGTGGGCGTGATGGAACACGATGAAGAACTGATCGATGATGCCTTGAACCAGTACTACTGGCATATCAAATATTTACAGAATCCCAGCAGTGGACTCTGGTATCACGGCTATGACAATATTGCCGGAGATCATATGTCCGGCATCTATTGGGGAAGAGCCAATGCCTGGGCAGCATTTACCATGTCGCAGGTAGGCGGTATTCTGCCTCAGTGCTATCTGTATCCGAAGTATATCGATGTGGCCGGCTCCTTAAATGAGCAGTTGGCAGCCCTGAAGGTATACCAGACGGAGAATGGATTGTGGAGAACCGTAGTGGATGATCCGGAATCTTATGAAGAGATTTCCGCATCTGCAGGAATTGCCGCAGCAATGCTGACCAGAGGCAATCCTTTACACAGCAAATATATCAACAAGGCCATCAAGGGCCTGCTTGCCAATGTCAGCGAGGATGGTAAGGTGATGAATGTCTCCGGCGGAACTGCCGTCATGAGAGACAAGGAAGGATACAGAGGCATTCCCAAGGCGTATATTCAGGGATGGGGACAGGGACTGGCACTTTCCTTCTTTGCAACCTTGTTAATTTCCGATGATATTGAGAAGGATGGTGCGTTATAGATGTTTCGCAGGAATTTCCTGTTCGGAAAGGATGGAGGAACGGCCAATCTGATCGATGTGGGCAGCGAAGACCTCTATCAGCCGGGCAAAGGTTACGGTTTTGTAACAGAAAAAAACAGAAGAGAGCAGAAGTTGCTGCAGATCCGGGAACTGAATTCCTCTTTTGATACGATGTACTGGTATCAAAACGAACAGCTGTCCTTCCTGAAGGAAGATGAGAACGGCTGCTATCTGGATTCTGCGGAAGAAGTGGCAGCGTTGGAGAGGCAGTCGGGAGAACCGATGTCTGGCTCACCCAGGAGGATTCCGCTGATCTTCAAGGTAGATGTACCCAGACAGGGGAACTACAGGATCACCCTGACCATCCGATCAGAAGAGGAAATGGGAGAGATACTGATCTTCACCGGAAGAAGACGGCTGGCTTTTCATGGCACAGTGGGAGCCGGAGAGTTCACTTATACAATGATTACAAATGTCTGCGATATTGTACCTGTGGGTTATTCCCGGATTTTTGCGGATAAGACTGTGGATATTGCAGTACTGGCGGACAGACCAAGGATCAGTGCTCTTACGGTAGAAGAGGTGAACGGTCCTACGGTTTATCTGGCGGGAGATTCCACAGTGACAGATCAGCCCGGAGATTATCCCTATTATCCAGGCACCTGTTACTGTGGCTGGGGACAGATGCTTCCGGCATATTTTGACACACGTGTGGTAGTGTCGAATCATTCCCACTCCGGACTGACTACCGATAGCTTCCGCAAGGAAGGGCATTATGCGGTGATCTCTCAGTACAGCAAGCCGGGAGATTATGTGTTTTTCCAGTTCGGGCATAATGATCAGAAGCTTCCCGGGCTGCAGGCAAAGGGCGGATACCGGGCGAATCTGCAACGCTATATCAAAGAAAATCAGGCAAAGGGGGTCTATCCGGTATTGGTGACACCCATTGCAAGAAATACCTGGAGACTGCGGGATCAGACTTATCTGGATCTGCTGGAGGAATTCGCGGATGTATGTCTGGAACTGGGAGCACAGTACGGAATTCCGGTGCTGGATCTTCATGCCCACAGCAAGAAATATGTGTTGGAAAAGGGCTTACAGGATGCCAAACCCATCTTTTTCCCCGGGGACTATACCCATACCAATGACTTCGGTGCTTATAAGATGGCAGGATATGTGGCACAGGAGATCCGGGAGAAATGCAAAGGTCATTCTGAAAGAGCCTACGCTTATCTGGCAGAGTGCGTGACGGATGGTTTCGGCGCATGGGAGCCTGTGGGACAAATCAATGTTCCTAAGAAACCGGAGATCTACAAGGACATTCCGGATCCTGCAGGAGATCAGGTGCTGTTGTCTGAGGCAGAGCAGCTGGAACGTGTGGTCAGACTGTGTCTGAAAGAGGAATTGCTGTAACAGGACAGATATTGTACTGGAAAATAGAAGTGAAGAAATGACAGGAATGAAAAATAAGCAGGAATATGAGGAGGAACTCAGAATGGGAAAAGGTGGTTTTACCTTACCGGGAGAATCAGGATATGAAGAACTGACTCTGAAAATGGCGGAAAAATGGGGAGCAGATGTGATCCGTGACAGTGATGGGACCGTGCTTTCCGACGAAATCACCCATGCCGGTTACGGAATCTATTCTACCATTTGTATTATCAGAGATCACAATGCCTGGGCAAAGGAGAATCAGGACAAATTACAGCAGACCTTCCTGTGCACACCGCCCCAGGTAGCAGAGAGTGACACCCTGACCATCGGACTGATGGACAGCTTTTTTGCGGAGCAGTTCCGGATCAATGATAGCGCAGAGAGTCTGGAATATTGGGAGATTTATGACAGAACTACCAATGTGAAGATCGACAATGCGGACTGGAGCTATGACAAAGAGAAGGGAAGCGTGTCCCTGAGCGGCATCATCCCTTTTCATAAGTATACAGTAAGCTTCTTAGCCTATCGTATCTGGGAAGAAATCTCTATGTACAATCATACTACGAACCACTGGGACAAGGAGCATCTGATGCAGATCGATCCCAGATATCCTGAGACTCAGGAGTATCTGCTGGGCTGGATGAAGCACTGGTGTGAGACCCATCCGGATACCACGGTGGTGCGCTTTACCTCCATGTTCTACAATTTCGTATGGATCTGGGGCAGCAGTGAGAGGAACCGGAATCTGTTCTCTGACTGGGGTTCCTATGATTTCACTGTGAGCGTTCCTGCTTTACAGGAGTTCGAGAAACAATACGGATATCGCATGACAGCGGAAGATTTTATCAATAAGGGACAGCTGCATGTGACTCATATGCCTGGCAATGCGAAAAAGGCGGATTGGATGGCATTTATCAATGATTTCGTTATTTCCTTTGGCAGGAAGCTGATCGATATGGTGCATTCCTACGGCAAAAAGGCTTATGTCTTCTATGACGACAGCTGGGTAGGCGTGGAGCCTTATAATGGCAGATTTCAGGAGTTTGGTTTTGACGGACTGATCAAATGTGTATTCTCCGGTTATGAAGCCAGACTGTGTGCGGGCGTGGATGTGCCTACACATGAACTGCGTCTGCACCCCTATCTGTTCCCGGTGGGGCTGGGCGGTGCTCCGACTTTCATGGAGGGCGGCAATCCCACACTGGATGCGAAAAAATACTGGAACAGCGTAAGACGTGCCCTGCTGCGTGCGAAGATCGACCGGATCGGTCTCGGCGGATACCTTCATCTGGTGGAGGGTTTCCCGGATTTCTGTGATTATATTGAAAAAGTGGCAGATGAGTTCCGTCTGATCCGCAGCTTCCACGATGCGGGAGAACCTTACCGCATCAAGACCCGTGTGGCAGTGCTGCATTATTGGGGAAGCTTACGTTCCTGGACCTTGTCCGGACACTTTCATGAGACTTATATGCATGACCTGATCCACATCAACGAAGCTTTGTCCGGACTTCCTGTGGATGTGAAATTTATTTCCTTTGAGGATGTAAAAAATGGTATACTGAAGGACGTAGATGTCGTAATCAATGCAGGTAGAGCCGGAAGCGCCTGGAGCGGCGGGGATGCCTGGAAGGATGAGGAGCTTGTTACTGCACTTACAAAGTGGGTACACGAGGGAGGCTGCTTTATCGGTGTGAACGAGCCTTCCGCTGTGGAAGGATATGATACGTATTTCCGTATGGCACATGTGCTGGGAATTGACGAGGACACCGGCGCAAGAGTCTGTCACGGCAGATGGACCTTTGAGACAGCGGATCCTGAGCATCTGATCCCAGAGGGCGCAGATGTGGAAGCGAAGGAGAACCGGTATCTGACGGATGGAAAAGCACAGGTACTTCTGGCAGACGGCGGGAAGCCACTGATCACACTGAATCATTTCGGCAAGGGACTGGGAATCTATCTGTCTTCCTTCCAGGTGAACCTGTGGAATACCAGAATGCTGTACCAGCTGATCCGTTATGCCGGTGGAGAAGGCACCTTCGGCAGCTATATGACGGATAACCTGTATACGGAATGTGCTTATTACCCGGAGAGTAAAAAACTGGTAGTCATCAACAACAGTGATACTGAGCAGACTACCACCATCCCCACGGAAGCGGGCGCATGTACGGTAACCATTGCACCTTACGACACTACCTTTGTAGAAATCAGATAACCAACGATAACGATCAGGGCGGAAATCCTGTGTTCGTTTTCTGAGGGAGCAGAACGCAAAGGAGGCAGAGAATGCATAACGAAAAAGAAAGACCTACGGAATATTTCCCGGACGGAACTCCCATAGATGACTGGTTTTATGATATAGGGATGCCGGAGCTTGAGGAACTGGGCAGACCCTATGTCCTCACAGAGTACGGGATCTGGGACGACGGAAAAGTTTATACCAAAGAGATCCAGAAGGTGATCGACCTGGCGGCAGAAGAGGGCGGTGGTGTCCTGGTGGTGCCGCCGGGAACCTATCTGACGGGAGCACTTTATTTCAAACAGGGAGTGAATCTCTATGTTTCCGCCGGTGCGACGTTAAAGGGCAGCGATGATATCTCGGATTATGATCTGGCCGAGACCCGGATCGAGGGAGAGACCTGCCTGTATTTTACGGCACTGATCAATGCGGACGGTCTGAATGGATTTACCATGTGCGGACCGGGCACTATTGACGGTAACGGACTTAAGACCTGGAAAGCCTGCTGGCTGCGCTGGAAATGGAGTAACGGCACCAACAAGGATGGTCAGAGACCCCGGCTGGTCTATCTGTCCAACTGTAGAAATGTGCGGATCGCCGGTCTGAATTTACAGAATTCCCATTTCTGGACCACACATATTTATAAATGTGACCATGTAAAATACTTGAACTGCCATATTTATTCCCCGGCAGGTCCTGTTGCGGCACCCAGTACGGATGCCATTGATATCGATGTGTGTACGGATGTGTTGGTGAAAGGCTGTTATATGGAAGTCAATGACGACTCTGTGGTGCTGAAGGGCGGTAAGGGCCCCTGGGCGGACAGCCAGCCGGAGAACGGCTCCAATGAGCGGATTCTGGTGGAGGATTGTGTCTATGGCTTCTGCCATGGGTGTCTCACCTGCGGTTCGGAATCAGTACATAACCGCAATATCATCATGCGCAGGATTCAGATCAAGGGGGCAGCGAGACTGTTGTGGCTGAAAATGCGGCCGGACACCCCGCAGCACTATGAATATATCACGGTGGAGCAGATCGAAGGCCGGGTAAAGGAGTTCCTCAAGATTTATCCCTGGACCCAGTATTATGATCTGAAGGATCGGAAGGACCAACCGCTGTCTTATGCGGAGCATATCACGATGAAGGACTGTGACTGCATCTGTGATACCTTTTTTGATGTGATGCCGGATGAGAGCCAGTATCTGCTTTCCGATTTTACCCTGCAGGATCTGCGGATCAGGGCAAGAGTGGATAACTTTTCGGAAGACAAGTTAAGAAGTGTAGTATATGAGAATGTACAGGTGGAAGAAAGTACGGAGCCTGCGGAGAGCTGGCATGAAGTGAAGGGCTTCCAATAATAAGCGCTCTGCGGGAATCGCACTGCGACGGAATGGCGTGATGCCGCAACAGTGGTAGGAAACGGATGCCTGCCACAGAAAGGATCAATATGGCAAAGGTTTATATTAACGAAAAGAACAAAAAGGGACATATCAATCCGGAACTTTACGGCAATTTCTCTGAGCATCTGGGAAGATGTATTTATGAGGGATTGTATGTAGGAGAGGATTCCGAGATCCCCAATACCAAAGGCATGCGTAATGATGTGGTGGCAGCCCTGAAGGAGATGAAGCTTCCGGTACTGCGCTGGCCCGGTGGGTGCTTCGCAGACGAATACCATTGGAAGGACGGCATCGGCCCGAAGGAGAACCGCAAGAAAATGATAAACACTCATTGGGGTGGTGTGACCGAGGACAACAGCTTCGGTACCCATGAGTTCTTCGAACTGTGTGAACAGATCGGTTGTAAGACCTACATCAATGGCAATGTGGGAAGCGGTACCGTACAGGAGATGTCCGAGTGGGTAGAGTACATGACTTTCGACGGGGTATCTCCTATGGCAGACCTGCGTAGAAAAAACGGCAGAGAGAAAGCATGGAAGGTGGATTACTTCGGTGTCGGTAACGAAAACTGGGGATGCGGCGGCAATATGACCCCATCCTACTATGGCAATCTGTACCGCAGATACCAGACCTATGTGAGAAATTATGATCAGAAGCACCCAATTTTCAAAGTCTGTTGCGGCCCCAATGCGGGAGATACTTATTGGACTGAAAATGTGCTGAAGACCTGTTTTGAAAATGCACCGGAATGGATGCATGGCTTTATGGACGGACTTTCCCTGCATTACTATACACTGCCGGAGGATGACTGGTCTCACAAGGGAAGTGCACTGGACTTCGACGATGCAGCATGGTATAAGACGCTGGCAAAGGCTTTTAAGCTGGATGAACTGATTCATAAGCATTCTACGATCATGGACAAATACGATCCGGAGAAGAAGATCGGCCTGATCTGCGATGAGTGGGGCACCTGGTATGATGTGGAGCCCGGCACGAATCCCGGATTTTTATACCAGCAGAGCACCATGCGTGATGCACTGGTGGCCGGACTGTCTTTAAATATTTTCAACAAGCACTGTGACCGTGTGAAGATGGCAAACATCGCACAGCTTATCAACGTACTGCAGGCAGTGATCCTGACCGAGGGACCGAAGATGCTGCGTACCCCGACTTACCATGTATTCCATATGTACAAATACCATCAGGATGCGGATCTGGTGGAAAGCTATATCGATGGTGTGGAACAGATCGGTGAAGATGAAAAGTTCAAGGTTCCCCATTTACAGGAATCCGCTTCCGTGGATAAGGACGGTGTTGTGACCATCACCCTGAACAACCTGTCCATTGATAAGGCAGAAGAGGTGGAGATCGCTTTCGCAGAGTGTAATCCAAAGTACGTGTCCGCTGCGATTCTTACCAATGATATGCATGCTTACAACACCTTTGAGGATCCCGATAAGGTACACGAAGAAGTATTTACGGAGTATAAGATCGCAGATGGCAGGATCACCTTTACCATGCCGGCATGCAGTGTCGTTATGTTCCGGATAAAATAAGCGATAAGAACAGTTATGGAAGAAGAACAAATAAGAGAAACAATAAAATATTCCTGTCGGAAATGTCTGTTGCGGGAAATGGACAAGAATGCCTATATGGAGAATCTGTATGCCTACATAGACAGGATCGAAGAGGATAGTAAAGCAGATAAGGCGGTCTATGAAGACCGCCTTGCTGTATGTAAGGAATGCAAATATCTGAATGAGGGCCTGTGCGGTGCCTGTGGCTGCTTTGTGGAACTGCGGGCTGTAATCGCCGTCAACCGGTGTCCTTATGAGAAGTGGTAACTTCTAAGATCAAAGGGTTACCTTCTCAGGAACATATTTTTTCAGGGCTGCAGCCACGGCCCCCACACCGGAGCTTAATTCTGCAAAATACTGTTTTACCAGAGTATCCATGCCGATGGCGTGGAGGTTCACACCGAATATTTTCTCATTGGCAAGTAATGCGTCCAGCTTTGACAGATCCTTGGGAGAGAAACTAAGTTCGTAGTCTGCAACGTACTGACGGGCTTCCTCTAACAGGGGGTCGGAGCTGGGCGTAAATTCTCTGCCCTCATCATCGATTCCCATGAGATACCGGAGCCATCCGGCATAGACCAGAGGAATCAGCTTCAGGTCTTCCGTATGCAGGTCTGGAGAAGCTTCGTAAGCTTTGATGGTCTCGCCGAAGCGGATGGAAAGCTTCTGGGAGGTATCGGTAGCGATTCTCTGGGGAGAATCCGGCAGGAAGGGATTGGGGATCCTCACATTCACCACTTCGTCAATGAATTTCTTCGGATCCAGGATGCCGGGATTTACCACTACGGGAAGTCCTTCTTTGTAACCGATGACTTCCACCATATTTTTCAATAACGGGTTCTTCATCTCTTCGGAGATCAGGGTATATCCCAGAAGGCAGCCATAGATGGCCAGTGCGGTGTGCAGAGGATTCAGGCAGGTACATACCTTCATTTTCTCCACTTTGTCTACGGTCGCTCTGTCGGTGAAGATGATGCCGCCTTTGTCCAGTGCGGGTTTACCGTTCGGAAAAGCATCTTCAATGACCAGGTATTCGCATTCTTCCGCATTGACAAAGGGAGCGATATAGGTGTTTTTGGAAGTAACTACGGCATCCAGACCGCCGATATGATCCTCGGCCAGCATAGCTTCTACTTTGGCATCAGGTCTGGGGGTGATCTTGTCGATCATGCTCCAGGGGAAGGTGACTTTCGTCTGGTCATTGACGTAGCCTAAGAAGCCGGCTTCCACCAGTCCGTTGTCGGTCCATGCCTTGGCGAACGCATTGACAGCGGCATATAATTTGTCACCGTTATGGGAGCAGTTGTCCATGCTGACCATGGCAATGGGGAGCGCTCCGTGAGTGTATCTGGTATAAAGCAGGGAGACTACCTTGCCCAGGTAGCTTTCGGGGGCTTCGGGACCTTTTTCGAAGTCAGCGGCTACTGCGGGGAAGAATTCTCCTTTGGCATTGGCGGTAGCATAGCCTTTTTCAGTGATGGTAAAGCTGGCCATCTGGAGAGAAGGATTTTTAAAAATCTCCCGGAGACGTGCGTATTCTGCTTCGTTTTTACTGTCCAGGATCAGAGACTCCATGATGCTGCCTACGATGGTCTTTTCCACGGTGTTGTCGGCTTTTAAGGTGGCGAGAATGCTTAAATTGTCGTGGGGACGGTAGCTTTTTTCAATGATCTCGTAGTCATAGCCTTCCGCTGCGATGAGACCGGTATCCAGAATGCCGCTGTTTAACAGATTCTGAGCTACGTTGGCCTGAAAGGCACGGAAGATATTGCCGGCACCGAAGTGGATCCAGTGGGGATGTTCCACGGTGTTTTTATGAACGGTATCGTAATCGAATTCCGGCAGATGATAACCGGCAGCGAGAAATGCGTCCCGGTCGTCATGAAGACTTTTTAAGGTAAGTTCCATAATGGTTTCCTCCAAACTGATTTATGAGTTTTCAGGTGCGATGATTATTTCTGCTTATGGGACTTCTCGATAGCTTCCCACAGACCGTTTAAATAGGTGGCGCCTAAAGCTCTGTCGTACAGTCCGTATCCGGGCATGGCCACTTCATCCCAGATCATACGTCCGTGATCGGGGCGGATGGGACCGTCAAAACCAATATCATAAAGAGCCAGCATGATCTCGTACATATCGAAGGTTCCATCGCTGGACAGATGTGCAGCCTCCTCAAAATCAGTAGGAGAGTTGAACTTCAGGTTTCTGACATGGGCGAAATGAATGCGGCCTTTCAGGGAGCGGATCATATCCGGCAGATCATTTTCCAGGTTGGTGCCGTAGGAACCGGAACAAAAGGTAACGCCATTGTGAGGGTTATCTACCATCTTCATCATACGCAGGATATTCTGCTTGTTGATGATGATACGGGGCAGTCCGAAAACACTCCACGCAGGATCGTCAGGGTGGATCGCCATGTTAATGTCATATTTATCACAGGTGGGCATGATACGCTCCAGAAAATATTTCAGGTTGGCAAAAAGCTTTTCGTCATCCACATCTTTGTACATTTCGAACAGTTCTTTGACATGAGCCATACGCTCAGGCTCCCAGCCGGGCATTACAGTGCCGTTCATATCGCCGGCAATGGATTCGAACATTTTGGCCGGATCAATAGCGTCTACAGCAGCCTGATTGTAAGCAAGGACTGTAGAACCGTCGGGACGCATTCTGGCAAGTTCGGTTCGTGTCCAGTCAAAGACCGGCATGAAATTGTAGCATACCATATGGATGCCTGCCTGACCGAGCCGTTCCAGGGTAGTGATATAATTCTCTATATATTGCTCACGGTCGGGAGAACCGATCTTGATGGCATCGTGAATGTTGACACTCTCGATACCGGCCAGTTGTAAGCCGGCAGCTTCAATCTCAGCCTTTAGGGCCAGGATGTCATCCATTTCCCAGACTTCTCCGGGAGCGGTGCCGTAGAGAGTGGAGATGACTCCGGTGACACCGGGAATCTGACGGATCTGTTTTAAGGTAACCGTGTCGTACTTGCTGCCATACCAGCGTAATGTCATTTGCATAATAGAAATCCTCCTTGTAGGGAATGCTTTGGTTTCGTTTTTTGCTGTCTTAAGCATAGCAGAATGGCAAATGCATTAAAACTGCATGAATTGCTTGAAATAGTGCAAAAATTGCTATATAGTAAGACAGGGGATATAAACCATGGAAAATAAAAACTGAACAGAATGATACAGGAGAGAAAATGGATGGTCGTGAACAGAAAAAGCAGCCTGCGCTGCAGGGATGCGGCGGACGAACGGCAATATATGTTGAGCGGTGACTATGAGGTCTATGAGAAGGTAGGGGAGCCTGTCGGAGCGGTGTCGTTCCATTATCATGATTTTTATGAGCTGATCTATATTATAGAGGGGGAATTTTCTTCCCTGATCGAGGACCGGGCGGTGCGGATGCGGAAGGGAGATTTCCTGTTGATCGATAAAAATGTCATGCACAAATATCATCCCACGGAGAAGAAAATGGATTCGTCCCGCCGGATCATTTTGTGGATCAGTGATCAGATGCTGCGGGAGCTGGCGGCGGGAGAGCCGTTTCTTGCAGAATGCTTCTGGGGAGCGGGGCCGAAACTGTATCATTTCCCCATTTATTATGAGGAAATTTTGCGTGGTTTTCTGCTAAAGCTTGCTATGTCGGAGATCTTAGAGGGGGATGATGTCCAGAACTGCGGAATCCGTAAGGTCATGGACAGAGGCAATTTGAGCCTGTTTTTTGGGTATCTGAATGTGTTGTGTAAACGGGAGGAATATTTGTCTTCCACACAGGAGATCGTGGATCATCCTCTGGTGGAGCAGGTGACAGGGTATATCGAAGCCCATATCGGTGAGGAGATCACCGTAGAGGATGTGGCGGAGACTGTGCATATGAGTAAGTTCTATTTTCTGCGGAAATTTAAAGAAATCACCGGAATGACGGTGCATAATTTTATTGTGAACAAGCGGATCATTGCTGCCTGTCAGATCATGGCGGAGGGGAAGAACATTACTGAGAGCTGGCAGCAGACCGGCTTTGCGGATTACTCCTCTTTCCTGCGGAATTTCCGGAAAATCTATGGCATTTCCCCAAAAGAGTACCGGGAAAATAACCGCAGCTTGATTATTTCCCAGTAAAGAGGTCGATTGCCGGGGCACCGACAGCATGAAACAGAATGTGGAAAAATAGGATTTTAATTATGCTAAGTAAGCTCATTTAATGCAAAAAAAATCATAATATGTTATACTGTATCTGTTATGCGCTGAGCACTGAATGAAGAGAACAAATGATAGAAGAACATAGGGATGTTATGATGGAAAATTATCAGGAAAAGTATAAAAAAGAATTATACCAGCAGGAGATCAACTCAAATATACACACACTAAAAGGTTTTTTCTGGATTTTTGTGACTATTCTGCTCCTCTGGCTGTTGACATTAGTGAGAATCTTTATTGTGGATGCCAGAATTTTTACCATGGCAGCAGGGGTGTCGGCGGTGATGGGAATTCCTGTTTTATACATTTATAAAAAGGTGGATCTGTCAAAGCATTGGGTAAAGTATGTGTTTTTGACACTGATCTGTATGATATCGGCAGTCATTGCGGCATTTTTGTCATTCCATGCGGTGCTTATCTATGTGTTGCCGTTGCTTTTGGCGGTACAGTACAGGGAGCGGATGACACTGTGGATCACCTATGTTGTCAATGACGTGACAATGGCTGTCAGTATGGTGACGGGATTCTATCACGGAATCTGTGATCTGAATCTTCTGCTTGGCAGTAATCATACCAGAGACTGGTATATGGAGCAGTGGGGGGCAGGAACACTGCAGTTTAGTCTGGAACCTGATCCTGTATTTACTATTTTGTTCTACGGAGCTTTGCCACGGGCAGTGATCCTTCTGGCATTTACCTTTGTTTTGCGGTATATCAGCATTACCAGCCACGAGGATGCACAGAGGATCGCCGACCTGACGTATCGTAAGGAGACTGATCTGGGAACCCATGTGTATAATAAGAACAAATATGAGGAAATGATTGCTGACTATTATCTGGGGGTTGACAGACTGGCTGCCATTTTCTGGGATGTGAATAATCTGAAATATGTTAACGACCAATATGGACATGCTGCAGGGGATGTGCTGATCCAGACGTTGTCTTCCGTATTATATGAATTATCCACTGACAGGAGGAAGGTTTATCGTGTGGGTGGAGATGAATTCGTCATGCTGATAGAGAATCCGGTAGAAACAGAGATCGAGTCAATGGTAGAGTCTGTCAGTGCTGCATTGCAGGAGAAAAACAGTCAGGGCGAGATGCCGTTCTCCAGTGCTGTGGGCTGGGCAGAAGGCTGTGGTGTGGATGTCCGTAAGATCATCAATGAAGCGGATGCAAAGATGTATGAGAATAAGACGCGTGGAAAGGAATGCAGAAAATAGGATGGCAAACTGGGTAAGTGCCGGCTGCGGTGTCATTGCAAATGAGCTGGCGCAGGCTATGGAAAAAAGAGGACAGAAACTGTATGGTGTCGTGAACCGGACACCGGAGAAGGCAGTGGCCTTTGCGGAAAAATACGGTGTGCAGAAGGTGTTTACGAGCTTTCAGGATGTATGTGCGGATCCTGCAGTGGATATCATTTATATTTCCACACCCCATAACACTCACATTCACTTTCTGCGGAAAGCGCTGGCAGCCGGCAAGCATGTGCTGTGCGAAAAATCCATTACGCTGAATTCCGAAGAACTGGAAGAGGCAGTGCAGCTGGCGAAGGAGCATGGTGTGGTGCTGGCGGAAGCTATGACTATCTATCATATGCCGATTTATAAGGAGTTGAAAAAACGCATGGATGCCGGAAAATTCGGAGAATTGCGTGTGATACAGATGAATTTCGGAAGTTATAAGGAATACGATATGAAGAACCGGTTCTTCAACCGGAATCTGGCCGGAGGAGCACTGCTGGACATCGGTGTGTATGCCCTTTCCTTTGTCAGAATGTTCTTAAATTCCTGCCCGGATCAGATTACTTCGCAGGTGAAGATTGCACCTACCGGTGTGGACGAGCAGGCGGGAATACTTCTGATGAACCGGGAGCAGGAGATGGCAACGGTCACATTGTCCCTGCATGCCAAGCAGCCCAAACGGGGCATGATCTCTTTTGACAAGGCTTACGTGGAAATGTATGAGTATCCCAGAGGGCAGAAAGCAGTGATCACGTACACGGAAGACGGACACACCGAGGAAATTGTGGCGGGAGCTACGGCAGACGCACTGGGATACGAGGTGGAGGATATGGAACAGGCCATCGCCGGACATCCGGAATTAATGAAGCTTGAGCTTACCGAGGATGTTATGAAAATGATGACCCGGATCCGAAAAGACTGGGGACTGACTTATCCAGAGGAAGAGCATGCCACGGAAAAAATCTGAGGAGCAGCCCTGATGCAGTTCCTGACAGGCTCCATGATCTCTGTGGTGATCTGTGTGGCAGCCTTTGTATGGATGAAAAAACACCCGGGAAAGCTGACTTCCGGGTGCTTTATCTTATCTCGCTAAACTTAGAAGAAGTTTTTGCAGCGCATAAGAGTCACCATCCATAACTGTAAAGCTGGCTTTTTTTGGTGGCTCATCTGCGGAACCGGAAGAGGTGGCGGTGTGCAGGTAACAGCAGTCGATCCCCGCAGCTATAGCACCTGCCAGATCACTGGTGCGTTCGTTGCCGGTCATCAGACAGGTGGTGAAATCTAATCCGTAGCGGTCAAACAGGATCTGAAAAAAAGCGGGATCCGGCTTGCAGCACCCCTCGTCAGAGGAGATAAGGATACCGTCGAACAGATCCCAGAGTCCCAGCGAGCGCAGCTCGTATTCGGTGAAGATCCGCTGGGCATTGGACAGGAGGTAGATCCCACAGCCTTTTGCATGGAGCTGCTGCAGTGTGCCGATCGTGGCGGGATAGCATTGTAAAATATTGAGGGATTCGATCCGGAAGAACTGACCGGTAGCGGTCAGAAGAGCCTCTGTGGGTTGGATCCCTTTTTCGACATAAAGAGTTCGAAAAATATCTGCGGCGCAGATCTCCGGACAGGTGTAAGATGAGGGAACCTTGCGGGCAGCCGTTTCCAGCTGGCGATATCTGTTCCTCAGTTCCCTCCCCGTATAGGAAGCACCCTGGAAGGAATAGAACAGCGCAAGCCTTTTCCAGAGGGAAGTTTTATTTTCATTAGTGTGGATGTCTACTAAGGTGCCGTAGAGATCAAAGATAAAATTATGATACATGGAAGACCTCATTTCTTGTGGTGAAAAACCTTATTCCAGGGAAAATCAGGACGGCTCTTTTCTCAAGCGGAGGCAGAGCCGATAGATATAGTATAGCATTTCTTGCATTTTTCAACAATTAAAAATATAATGATACCAGGGTTAAAAGGTCTAAGCTCACACGAGCTTGCTCATAAGTGGGTGAAAGACCTTTTGACTCCGACGGAACTATTCAGAACCATGAAATTATGAAGCTTTTGTACCGCTGGATAAAGAAAACAGGAGCGACCGGCGGTATGCAGGGAGAGTACCGATGATACGAAATACTGGTCCGGGGAAGAGACTTCTGGCAGCAGGGATTGTACTTATACTAGGCATGACCGGCTGTGGAACAGACAATGAATTATCTCTGACAGGGACGGAAGAGACAGGAATAGAAGTAATGGCCACGGTGGATTTCACAGAAGAGGCTGCCACCGGGGAGAATGCACCGGATGTCACGGATGGGGATGCCGCCGGAGATGCAGAGCAGACTACGGCGGACCGCATGGCGGGACGGACGAAGGTAAAGGGAATCTACGTCACCGGCCCGAAGGCTGGCAGTGGCGGAATGGAAGATCTGATCCGCCTGGTGGATGAGACGGAACTGAATGCCATGGTCATCGACGTGAAAAACGACGAGGGAAATTTGACGTTCCGGCTGACTAATGAGGAGATTCCACAGGACATTCCCGTGCTGGACCGGATATCCGAAATGCAGGCCGGAATACGTTACATCCGGGACATTCAGACAATGATGCAGGAATTGAAAGATCATAATATATATACCATTGCGCGGATCGTATGCTTTAAGGATCCCATTCTGGCGGCGGCACAGCCGGAACTGGCACTGACGAAGCCGGACGGTAAGCCGGTGACAGATGCCAATGGACTGGCCTGGGTAAATCCCTACAGGCAGGAGGTCTGGGAATATCTGACAGAGCTTGCGGAGATGGCGGCAGATCTGGGTTTTGATGAGATCCAGTATGATTATGTGCGATTCCCGGTAGGTTCGGATGCCGATGCGGCAGATTACGGTATGGATATGGAAGCCTATCCGAAGCGGCAGGCTATACAGGATTTTCTCTCCTATGCGGGAGACAGACTTCACGAAAAGGGCTGTGTGGTCACGGCAGATGTCTTCGGCACTATTATCGGCAGCGAGACGGATGTGCAGACCGTAGGGCAGGATTACACGGCACTGGGACAGACAGTGGATGCCATCAGCCCTATGGTATATCCCTCTCATTATGCTAACGGTGTGTTTGGTCTGAAGGTGCCGGATGCCCATCCTTATGAAACGGTATCGGCCGCCATGCAGGGGTCTGCAGAAGAATTGCAGGAGATTCCGGAAGCGGAGAGGGCTGTAGTACGGCCATGGCTGCAGGCATTTACCGCAACCTGGGTTCCGGGACATATTTCCTACAACGGAACACAGATCAGAGAACAGATCCAGGCAGTCTACGATGCGGGATATGAAGAATGGATCCTGTGGAATGCAACGAACCGCTATTCTCCGGATGGATTACTTGCCGCAGGAGAAGAGAAGCAATAGCGGCAGAAGCTGGCTTTATAACAAATCCGGGCAGGAGCACAGGCCAGGAGCCCGGTCTGATAGGAGCATAAGATGAAAGTAGTCAATAAGATCATGATAGGAATTGCAGTGTTGTGTCTGCTGTTGTGTGGCGGAATCCTGGTATTCGCATTGAACCCCGATATGACCAGTTCTCTGGCGCAGAAACTGTATGGCAATACAGTGGATATGCCCCCTGGGATCGAAGAGACCGAGGAAGGACAGACTTCCGGGAATGGAAATATCAGTGTGACGCTTCCTAATGGTATGCCGGGGGAAATGAACGGCTACGTGGCGCCGTCCATGGATCAGATGCAGATTCCGGAGGATGTCAGCGGCAGGACAGGGTTTACTCCCGTGCAGCCGGAAGAACAGCAGATTCCGGATCAGGAAGCACAGAATCTGAAGGAAACATTAGGTTCCGGAGAAACGGGAGAGGGGCTGTCATTTTCCGCAGAGGAGTATCCGTATTATCAGATGTTGTCGGAGAATCAGCAGTCCGTATACCGGCAGATTTATGCCAACGCACAGAACCTGACGGAAAAGTTTGCACCGGAGAAGACCGTGTCTGCCAGTGATGTAAAGACAGCGTTTGAGGCGGTGATCGGTGATCATCCGGAAATGTTCTGGCTGGAGACGGGTTATTCCAGCAAATATCTGACCAACGGGCAATGCGTGGAGATCGATTTAAAATATAACAGTACGGCAGATGATCTGGAGAGCGCAAAGCAAAGATTTGATGCGGCGGCACAGAAGCTGATTACCGGGGCAGCGTCCCTTGACAGCAATTATGAAAAAGAGAAATATGTGCATGATGCACTGGCATCGGCAGTGACCTATGATCTGACAGCGGATATGAACCAGAGTGCTTACAGTGCACTGGTGAATGGGAAGAGCGTGTGTGCCGGTTATGCCAGAGCTTATCAGTATCTGTTACAGCAGCTGGGAATTCCCTGTTATTACTGCACCGGTTATTCCGGTGGGGATCATGCCTGGAATATCGTAAAGCTGGAGGATGGTTATTACAATGTGGATGTGACCTGGGATGACGCAGCGGCCATCCGATATGACTATTTTAACAAGACGGATGCAGATTTTGCCTCCACCCATGTAAGACAGAATCTGTCGGTGTATCTGCCAGCCTGCAACGGTACCGCTTACAGGCAGGAAAATACCACAGGGGCAGCGGGTACCGGTCAGCCGTCTGAAGCAGGCGGAGCCACATCGGATCCGGACGCAGGCACCACGCCCTCTGGCGGTCAGACAGACGGGAGCGTTACAGATCCCGGACAGCAGGGAGACGGTACGCAGGAACCGGAGCAGCCTGGCAGCTCTCTTAGTGATTATATCAATCCGGATCCTCAGGAGCCGTTGCGTTATCCCTCCGGCAATACCGCAGGCTCTGCAGGCAATACCACAGCTGCCGCTACGCCGGAGCCCAGAGCCGATGCGCTGACGGATTTAAGTTCCTATTATGAAGACTGCAGGAAGCAGCTGACCGGCCTGGGAAGTGGTGACCAGCATTTTGACAATGTTGTGCCTAAGAGCCTGTGGAGTACCATTGAGCAATCCTATCATACCGGAGCCTACGAGCAGGGATATGTGGTGGATGTGTTGAAAAATCTCGGTATGGAGTATTTTGCAATACAGCTGCAGCTGGTGGATATCGGAGACGGATATTACAGAGTGTATCATAACGTTGTGACCTATTAGGAAACAGATAAGAAACACTGGTATCGAAAGGTATCGGTGTTTTTAAATTATAGAAATAAAAATAAGAATAATTACTAATATTATTGACAGATAATTTCAACTGTGTTATTATCAGATAAAGAAAATAAGTAATGTTAAGAAAATAAAATATGGTAGATAAGAGATACTAAAAAGGAAGCGAAACAGGCTGAAGGAGAAAAGGAGAGAATATAATGAATAACAAGGCAATGCACAAATTAAGTTATGGATTATATATCGTAACGACGAAAGATGGAGAGAAAGCAAACGGTTGTATCGTCAATACTGCGATTCAGGCGGCATCCACTCCGAATCAGCTCTGCATATGCATCAATAAGGCAAATTATACCCATGATATGGTGTTAAAGACTGGCGTGTTCAACGTATCGGTGCTTAGTAAGACAGCACTATTCCCTCTATATCAGCGCTTTGGTTTCCAATCCGGCCGGGAAGTGGACAAATTCGCAGACTACACAGCGTATAAAAATGCGGAGAATGGCGTGCCCTACATCACAGAAGGCACAAATGCTTATCTGGCGGTAAAGGTCAGTCAGACCGTGGATCTGGGATCCCACACCATGTTCATTGGTGAAGTGACAGAGATGGAAGTGTTAAGCGAGGAGCCATCGGCAAACTATGAGTACTATCAAGAAGAGGTAAAGCCGAAGCCGGAGGAAGTGGGAAAAACCGCAGACGGCCAGACGGTATGGCGCTGCACCATCTGCGGTTACGAATACGTGGGCGAGGAACTGCCGGAAGATTTTATCTGTCCGCTGTGCAAACACCCAGCTTCCGATTTTGAAAAGGTGATCAAAAATTAATCCAGTGGTTTTAATAAGGTGAAATGACTGCGCTGTGTCCGGAGGATGCCAAGCTTTGTGAGCTTGCCCAGCTCTGCGGACATGGCGCTTCTTTCTACCCCGAGATAATCCGCCAGCTCCTGCCGGTTGAAAGGGATGGTAAAATCGTTGCTCCTTTTCAATTTTGCCTGATCGGTAAGATAGGCCATCAGTTTTTCCCGGGTGGTCTTACGGGAGGTATATTTGATCTTCTGATTCAGATACATATTTTTCTGCGCTACGATTCCTAGGAGATTGCGTATCAGGGTATGATGGAAAGTGCAGCTGTTGTCGCAGGTGTTTAACAGTGTTTTCCCATTTAGGAACATCACTGTACAGTCCTCTGCTGCCACAATATCCACGGGAAGATATGGAATTCCTGCACAGGCAAAAGCCTCCCCAAACAGGGAATCCGGGGGGATAGAAGCGGTGATATTGCGGTTGCCGTAATAATCGTCCTGTAGGATGTGAACGGAGCCGGATTCGATAATGCCGATGAAATCCGCAGGATCACCGGCATGCTTGATGTATTCTTCCTTTTGATAGGATTTCGTATATGCATTCAGACGCTTCAGCATAACAGGGATATCTTCGGGTAAAATATTTTGAAAAAGAGTGCTAGTCATAATGAATTCTCCTTTTGTTGGAAAATCAACATACTTGATGGGATGATTCTAGTATAATCACCTCAGAAAGTCAAGATAAGTTCCGGCGGGAGCGTCAGAATATGCGCAGAGGTAGTTGTAATGACGGAAAATAGGATAGTGCAGTTTTGCAAATGACGCGTGTCGAACAGGCATAATAACGATGTGGTTAATAAAGGATGGATAACAATGTATAAAAATATCGACAAACAGACCAAATTAAATCTGAAGGATCTGGTAGAATACCAGGAGGGCCAGGTAGTCAGCAAGACTCTGGTACAGAACGATTATGTGAGCATGACAATCTTTTCCTTTGACAAGGGCGAGGAGATATCTACCCATGCAGCAGGCGGAGATGCCATGGTGACCGTTCTGGAAGGCAAGGGCAGATTTACCGTGGGCGATGAGGTATTCTATGTGGAAGAGGGCGAGACACTGATCATGCCCAAGGATATTCCTCACGCAGTATACGGTGAAGAGAGATTCAAGATGCAGCTGACCGTGTCTTTCTAAATTATAAGTCGTGCTGTATATACCGCTTGTGTGGAACTAATATTCATGCAGGCGGTATTTTTTTGCCCTTTGTGTTCAGAATTTTACCGCTGGAGCTGGGCGAGAACATGATGGTGCCCATAGGTTAGACTGGTTCACTATCGGTTCTTTTTATGAGGCCATTGGTCATAAGCTGGAAGGAAAAGCGCTGCTTACGATTAATCGCAGGACGCTGGAGAAGATGATTTTGTATGCGAAGAAAATAATGATTTTGTTGGAAAAACAACATAACATCCGGCTTAAGTCTGTTATGGTATTCGAAGAGACAAAGAGAACAGCAAAATTAAGGAGGCAACATGATTCGAAAAATCATTCATATTGATGAAGAAAAATGCAATGGTTGTGGTATTTGTGCGACCGCATGTCACGAGGGTGCGATAGATATTATTGACGGCAAGGCAAAGCTGGTGAGAGAGCATTTCTGCGATGGCTTCGGTGACTGCCTGCCTGGATGTCCTACGGGAGCCATCACTTTTGAAGAGCGGGAGGCGCCGGCCTATGATGAGGCGGCAGTAAAACAGGCACAGCAGCTGAAACAACAGGAAAAGATGCAACGGGAAGGTATGCAGATTCCCCATGGAGGATGCCCAGGAAGCAGAATGCGTCAGATGAACCGGACGGAGAACGCAGAAATTGTGGCAGAGAGTAGTGCGACAATGAAATCCCAGTTGTGTAACTGGCCGGTCCAGATCAAACTGGCACCTTTGCAGGCACCGTATTTTGACGGGGCAAAACTGCTCATCGCGGCAGACTGTACCGCATATGCTTATGCAAATTTTCATAAGGAGTTCATTCGCGGCAAAGTGACGCTGATCGGCTGTCCGAAGCTGGATGCAGTGAATTACAGCGAGAAGCTGACGGAGATTCTGCGGAACAACGACATTCAGTCCGTGACCATCGTGCGCATGGAAGTGCCCTGTTGCGGAGGACTGGAAATGGCGGCAAAGAAGGCTATACAGGACAGCGGAAAGTTCCTGCCCTGGCAGGTAGTGACCATCTCCATTGACGGAGAGATTTTGGAATAAACAGGATTGTCTGTACGGAAAGCAGGCATCTGAAAAATGGAGGTTTGTAGGAAAATGCAGGGAGACAGAATCATCAGCGCCCTGATCGGCTTGGTGGGAGCCGTGTCTAATAATGGCAAAACAGAACGGACGGACAGTGTGGTCCGGGAAGCATTTCTGCGGTTGACAGATGGCGATAACGAAGAAGAGACAGTTCAGAAGATTCATGTGGAGAAATTCGCCATTGCACCGGACTGCGCTAACTGTCTCAACCCCTGTGGCAATACTTCAGATTACGATATGGCGCAATTTTACGCAGCAGATGTGAAGATCATCGCGGCAAAGCGGGATCTGATTGAGGCTATTTGTAAAAAAATGAGTTCATCGGAGATCATTCCGGAAACAGTGTATCAGGGAATTGCTTATCTGGGATATGATCTGGAGCCGGAGGCTTATGCGCAGATACAGCAGAAGATTATGTGCTATGATTTGATTCAATAAATAGAGAGTTAGTGAAATAATCCCGTAGCCCTTGGCAGGGTATAAGAAACGCGGCACGCTCGTACTTTAGTACGATGCGCTCCTGTCGCAGAGCGTAGCGGTACATAAGCGGTCACAATACGACCGCAATGCGTCCCTTGGGACGCTATGGTACCGACGTCTGCTTACGGCACTGCTTATTCTTATACCCAGCCGGGGCTACTGTTTTTTTAAACTTTCCAAAATGCAGAACGCCCATGGCGGACGGAATGTCCTTCCGAGGATGTTTGTCGGGAGGTGGTGATATTTTCTCGAAAAGTGTAGAAAAACAGGGTGGAGCGAACAGGACGTTCGCGACAGGCGGACGTTGCCATGGATGGCAACTGGAGCCGTGCCCGTGCGGTTTAGAACCGCTACTCACTTTTCGTCAGAAAATTCCCACCGGGAGACCTTACATCGAGGAAGGACATTCCGTCCGCCATGGGCGTTCGTGGATTTGTTTCACTAACTCTCAATTTACATCAATTCAATAGAAGTAACTTTATATCCCAGCTTTTCCACAGCCTCGCACAGTTCCTCTTCGGGAACATCTGCGCCGAGTTTTACGATTGCTTCGCCTTTCTTAAAGCTTGCTTTGGCATTGACCTGGGCCATGCCATTGAGGGCATTCTCAATGCGATTCTGGCAGTTCACACAGGACATTCCTTCGATCTGAAGCTTTTTCGTTGCTACGATGGTGTCTAAGTGTTTCGGCTTGATCTTCACATCGCCGCCTCCACCACAGCATCCGCCTTCTCCCTTGAAGTGCTTTCTGGATCCCAGTAATGCTGCCACGATCACTATGATCAATATTCCACATATCATATATGTTCCCATTTTTTCACTCTCCTTATTGTTTTCTTTCAAAAATAACTATTCAGAACCCCATTCGCAAAATTACCTCTACGAGGCTTCCTTTTTGCTGCAATATCTGTCAAAATTTCATGCAGATTAGTATTATCCTGCCACCCATATAAACAAAACCGGTGTAGGAAACAGCTCTGTCCATCCAGACCTCCTGCCCCACACCGGTTTTTTACTTATTTCTAATTTCTAGCATACCTGTTCCGCACACTCACACGGTCTGATGGTCACATTGGTCACCTTCTGACTGTTCAGGTAACCGCAGGACTTCAGTCCTGCCCGGATCACGGAATTCCATTTTTTTGCTGAGAGATGATGTATCGAACCATCATCCAGCTCAATGGTACAGGCATTTTCCATCATGCAATTTTCAGAGTAAGCTACCTTATACATGTTCTTACGGCTGATAGCACCGATTTCTTCTAACAGGTTGACCATGCGGTATACGGTTGCGACTCCCAGCTTGTCATCCTCTTCCAATGCCCGGTAGAAGATCTCCTTACAGCTGGAGCATTCATTCTGGAGGATAATATCAATCAGCCGAAGACGCTGTTTTGTAATCCGGCAGCCTTTTTCTTTCAGCTTGGTCAATATGATCTCTCTCTGCATTTTCGTGGTCTGATAGCTTACCTGTTCCCTAGTGTCCACAATGACCTCCGCAATGGCTGCAATCGCCACCACACTGAATGGATTTTCCATTCTTTTTGTCTTTTATCATTTTGCGGACAATCAATGCAACGACACCGGCCAGTATCGCCAATACAACTACGGTTCCCATAGACTGCCTCCTTACTCTTACTTTAAAATCCTGCGGGTTCCCTTATCGAAGACCCGCAAGTAATGTTACGTTCCTATCTGTTTACTCCCCTCACAGGTATCGGTCTTTGCCTGCAAGCAGTCACGCCAGACACCTGCGAGTGAGCTTAATTATTTATTTTACTTATGCAACCTTCTTGGTGTCAACCTTCAGAGTGGTGCTCTCCTTGTAAGGACGGAAGAGCAGATAAATGAAGCCAATGATCAGAAGGAATGCTACAACAGTTCCAATGCCGAAAGATCCGTTAAGGATCAGGTTGCCGATCTGGTATACACACAGGGATACTACATAAGCCAGGCCACACTGATATCCGATAGCGATCCAGAACCATCTGGTGTTATTCATCTCACGCTTGATCGCACCCATTGCTGCGAAGCAAGGTGCGCACAGCAGGTTGAATGCCAGGAAAGCATAACCGCTTGCTACGGTGAAGGTAGCGGCCATGTTCGCATATACGGAACCTTCGCCTGCGCTGTAAAGGATACCCATCGTACCTACGATATTCTCCTTAGCTACCAGACCGGTGATGGATGCAACGGTTGCCTGCCAGTTACCGAAGCCCTGAGGGATGAAGATCCATGCCAGGCACTGACCGATCTTGCCCAGGATACTCATATCGATCTCATCCTCAGCCAGCATACGGAAGCCGTCCTCGGTGAATCCGAAATAAGTAGTAAACCATACAACGATAGTGGACAAAAGGATGATGGTACCTGCCTTCTTAATGAAGGACCAGCCGCGCTCCCACATGCTGCGCAGTACCGTACCTACGGTAGGCCAGTGGTAAGCAGGGAGCTCCATAACGAAAGGAGCAGGATCGCCCTCGAAGATCTTGGTCTTCTTCAGGATAATACCGGAACAAATGATTGCCGCAATTCCCAAAAAGTATGCGGAAGGAGCAACCCATGCTGCGCCGCCGAAGATAGCACCTGCTACCATGGCGATGAAGGGAAGCTTCGCACCACAAGGAATAAATGTGGTAGTCATAATGGTCATCTTACGGTCTCTGTCGTTCTCGATGGTGCGGGAAGCCATGATACCGGGAACACCACATCCGGAACCGATCAGCATAGGAATGAAGGATTTACCGGACAGACCGAACTTACGGAAGATACGGTCCATGATGAATGCGATACGTGCCATGTAACCACAGGACTCCAGGAATGCCAGGAAGATGAACAGTACCAGCATCTGGGGTACGAAACCAAGTACTGCACCGACACCGGCTACAATACCGTCAAGGATCAGCCCTTTCAGCCAGTCGGCACATCCGATCGCATCCAGACCAGACTCTAACAGTACGGGGATACCGGGTACCCAGATACCGTAGTCAGCGGGATCGGGAGCTTCTCCGCCGTCTGCTGCGTATACATCAACTGCCTCTGCCAGCTCAGCACCGGTGTAAGTAACATCCTCGGTTGCCAGAGTCTCTTCATCTTCCAGAGTATACTCTGCGGTAGCGGATGCATCGATGCCTGCCGCGAACTCCTGAACAGCTGCTACTGCTGCTGCGGGATCATAGTCCTCAGACTCGCTGTCGATGACTGCTGCCAGAGCTTCATCGCCGTCAGCTTCTACGAATGCGTTGATCACGTTCATTGCATCATCATAAGGCTCGGCTGCTTCTTCATAAGCACCGGTTCCGATGGTGAACAGATGCCAGCCATCACCGAATACGCCATCGTTTGCCCAGTCGGTAGCCCAGGTACCGACGGTAGTTACGGATACATAATATACGATAAACATAACCACTGCAAAGATCGGCAGTGCCAGCCATCTGTTGGTTACGATCTTATCGATCTTGTCAGAAGTGCTCAGTTTCTGGCCTTCCTTTTTGGTATAACATTCTTTGATAATAGAGGAGATGTATGTGTATCTCTCGTTGGTGATGATACTCTCAGTGTCATCATCCATGGCAGCTTCCAGCTGCTTGATCTCTGCGGATACATCGGGAACACTCTTCATCTGTGCCTGGATCTTGTCATCCTTCTCTAACAGCTTGATAGCGAAGAATCTCTTCTGCTCCTCGGGAACATCGGTCAGCTTCTTCTCTACGGTCTCGATCACGCTCTCAACCTCAGGCGCGAATTTATGTACCGCAACGGCTGCACTCTTCTTCTGTGCCAGTTCGATCGCTTTCTTAGTAGCTTTCTCGATACCGGTCAGCTTCAAAGCGGAGATCTCTACAACGGGGCAGCCCAGCTTCTCAGCAAGCTTTGCTACGTTGATCTTGTCGCCGTTCTTGTTCACGATATCGATCATGTTGACAGCCATGACAACGGGGATACCCAGTTCCATCAGCTGTGTGCTCAGATATAAGTTTCTCTCAATGTTGGTACCGTCTACCAGGTTCAGGATCGCATCGGGTCTCTCACCGATCAGGTAGTTACGTGCTACCACTTCCTCCAGAGTATACGGAGACAGGGAATAAATACCGGGTAAGTCCATGATGATCACGTCATCACCGTTACCACCGTACTGCTTCTTTAATTTACCTTCCTTTTTCTCAACGGTTACGCCGGGCCAGTTACCTACGAACTGATTGGAACCGGTCAGAGCATTGAAAAGTGTCGTTTTACCGCAGTTAGGGTTACCTGCAAGTGCAATCTTAATTGCCATTTTTCTACCTCTTTCCTCTAAAATCATTTAATAACTATTCAGACCCCATTCGCAAAACGCTCTTTCAGAGCTTCCTTTTTGCTCATGTGATTAGCTTTCACTAATTAGTTCCAGCTAACCTTCCTGCTAAAAAAAAGATCATTTACTCAACGCAAATCATCTCAGCGTCTGCCTTACGAAGAGACAGCTCATAGCCTCTGACAGTTACTTCCACGGGATCTCCCAAAGGAGCAACCTTTCTCACATAGATCTCAACACCTTTGGTAATGCCCATGTCCATGATACGTCTCTTGACAGGACCTTCACCATTCAGTTTAGTTACCTTTACGGTCTGTCCGCAGGGAACTTCCTTCAATGTCTTCATTTTCTCCTCCTATTAGCATCTTTTGGTACAGCTGCCCGCTACACCATGATTTTATTGGCCATATCCTTGCCGATGGCTACTCTGGATTCCTTGATATTCACAATCAGGTTGCCTTCGGTCCGGGACACAACTGTCACTTTACCACCTACTACAAATCCGAGGGTCTCCAAAAACTTCTTCGTCTCCTCTTTGCCGCCGATCCTCTGGATCGTGTTCTCTTCACCGGCACCTACCATACTCAGGGGCATCATACACACTTCCTTCCCTTCAATAGTATTGAACTACTTGTGGTTTCTCATTAGCTCTTAATGAGATTCATTCTCAATTCACGTGGTTAGTATATACTAACCTTTTTTTACTGTCAATATATTTTTTCGATTTTTTTCATAGAAATCTCATAGGAATTTCTTATTGATATTTTTTCTCATTAGTTATGTTTTTTACTATCTTGTCTATCTCTTTTCAAAAACATAAGCGTAAAAAGAGCTTTACCACACAAATGAATAGCGGTAAAGCTCTTTTTCATTACTATTTCAGGATACGAGTATGAGATTCTATATCAAAATCTGTTGTTTCACCATCGTCTGAATAGTACTCATACTGTTTGATCTTTTCTCCGAAGGAATACAACTTTAAATCTTCAAAATTAATATCTTCCACACATTTTCCGCCTTTTGCCACAGGTAGCAGATATCCCTCTCTCAGGAAAACATTCACGGTTCCCATTGGCATATTTACATAGGAAAAACCTTTTTCAAAGATATTACCGTCTTCTATTATTCCATTTTTGAAGACGAGTTGCTTCATTCGTTCCGGGAAATATACAACTCTTCCCGTTACATTCTGTTCACAGACCGGTGCGATCATAATATTTTCTCCAACCAGCAGTTGATCCTCCACCTGTCTGGCTAAATTATCTTTTCCATAAATGAATGACAGTGGATTAAACATCATCGTATTACGAAGTGCTGCTTTCATATACTCACTATAAATATATGGCAGAAGTTGATACCTGGCTCCAATGACACTTGAAAACTTCGGAATGTGAGAAAAGCGATACACTTCCTGTTTTCTGGTTCCTCTGGCTGAGTGGTTCCGAAGCAGCGGTGTAAATACTGCAAATTCTAACCATCGGAGCAACAAATCCTCTGTTGTATCCGCACCGAATCCACCAACATCTGCACCTGTGTATAAAAATCCACACATATTTAAAGATGACATCATTTTCACATTCATCTTCAGATGGGACCACCATGCCATATTGTCTCCCTGCCAGATACCGCCATACCGGTGCATTCCGATATAAGATGCTCTGGAAAACAGCAAAATACGTTTCTCCGGCTGGTAACGTTCAAATGCCTCCGCTGCAGATCTTGTCATATAATATCCGAATAAGTTATGTACCTGATCATGGCGATAGCGTTTTCCTTTATAATTGTGATAAAAAGAAGCGTAATCCTCTGGATTATTGGATATTGTACCGATAAGATCTGTCATCTCAAAAAAAGTATTCACATCCAAATTTTTAGTTTTGTACTCTTCCATCTTATCAAATACTTTTTTCAGTCGCTTCTCCGAATAGAAAATAGCCGGTTCATTCATGTCATTCCAAAATCCATCAATTCCCTTATCTATCAGAATTCGATATTTATCTCCAAACCATCTTCTTGCCTCATCATTTAACATATCCGGGAAGCAGCATTTTCCGGGCCATACACCTATAACAAAATCCTCTCCGTTTTCATCCTTGCAAAAATAGCCGTTTTCTTTTCCTTCCTCGTAAACATCATAGCCATCTTCTTTCTTTACACCACCATCGATTATTGGCACAAGATGGATATTTTCCTTCTTCATCTCCTCTACAAGATTTTCAAAATCCGCAAAGCTGTCTCTGTTGATTGTAAAATCCTTGTAGCGTTCCATATAATCGATATCCAGATAAATACTATCTATGGGAATATCGCGTTTTCTGTATTCTCTTACGACCTCATGCACTTCATCCGCTGTCTCATAACTCCAGCGGCTCTGTCCATAACCGAATGCCCATCTGGGGGCAATATAACTTCTTCCTATCATCTCACGGAATTCTCGAACTACATCCTGATAAGTTTCTCCTTCTATCAAATATATTTTATAGTTCTCATTTTCCATTGCGATGCTTAACCGGTCTATATCTGTATAGCCCACATCAAAAATCACAGTCCCCGGTGTATCTACAAATAACCCGTAAGTTTCACTTACACCGTCTCCCATCATGATAAAATTATGCGCCCCATACAGAGAATTGGTATGTTCACAATGATTAGGATTATCTGAGCAATTACTTACATAGCGCCATCCTCTCTTGTTCATGCCTCGCACATTTTCTCCCAGACCATACACAATTTCATCCGTTTTTAACAAATAATGAAATACATTTCCTTCTTTTTGGAAAATGTCATCCTTCCAGCTGGTTTCTTTTATTTCTTTGACAACGGCATCCGTTTCTATGGGAGTTCCGAATACATATTTTTTAACCATATTTTCTATTCCCGGCTAGCCCTTCACTCCGCCAGCCATTAATCCTTCCTTAAAGTATTTTTGCGCAAGAGCATATATAACAACGATAGGAATCATAGATAATAAACTACCTGCCATCAGTATATTATATTCCGTTCCATATTGTCCATTTAAACTGTTTAAAGCCAATGTCAAAGTCATTTTATTCTTATCATTCAACATAAGCAACGGCCATAAATAATCATTCCAACTCTCCATAAACGTGGTGATCGTCAACGTTGCTATTGCCGAACCTGATAACGGCAGTACCACTGTCCGATAAATTCTGAATAATCCTGCACCATCAAGTTCTGCTGCTTCTATATAGTCGTTGGGGATTCCTCTCATCTGCTGCACCAGCATAAATACAGCGAAAGCTCTGAATAAGGATGGTAAAATCACGCTGGGATATGTATTGATCAATCCAAGATTATTCATGATCACAAACAACGGTATCATTGTGACTTGTGTAGGAATCATCATAGATGCCAAGTATAATTTAAATACTGTATTTCCATATGGAAATTGTATCTTTGTAAATGCAAATGCTGCCATTGATGCGGACAAAATGGTAACTGCCGTATAACTACAGGTAATAAAAAAGCTATTTAAAATTGCCCTCAAAAAAGGAAATCTGGAGAAGACCATCCGATAGCTGTCCAGCGTTGGATTTTGGGGAATCCATTCTATGGGAATCTGCATCAATGCACCTTTGCTTTTCAAAGAGGTTGAAAGCATCCATAAAAAAGGGATCATCACAATAATCGCAATCAGGCAGGCTAAAAAGTAATTCCATATTATTTTTAATTTTACATTCCATTTACTATGATTCATAATGCACCCACTTATTTTGTAATTTCATCTGAATTAAAGTTAGTATGAATATAATTGCGAACAGCAGCCAGGAATACGCAGATGCATACCCCATTTTGAAATACTTAAATCCGTATGTGTAAATTCTCTCTACCATGACCTGTGTAGCCCCATTCGGTCCACCTTCTGTCATAATCTGCACCTGTGGGAATAACTGAAACGCATTAATCAAAGCCATAATAATGCAGAAAAACATCGATGGGCTAAGCAGCGGCAAAGTAATTGAGAAAAACTGTTTCATTTTTCCTGCACCGTCAACGGTTGCTGCTTCGTAGTACCCGGTATCAATTGCTTTCAGGCCTGATAGAAGAAATAATCCGTAAAATCCCATATCTTTCCATACAGACGCAAGAACAATTGCCGGCATTGCCCAGACTTTATCTGTAAGCCATCCGGGACCGGATATCCCAATATATCCCAGCAGTTGGTTCAATATACCATACTGGGGACTTAACACCCATTTCCAGATCAGACTGGCTGCCACCCACGATGTCAATACCGGAATATAGTACATAATCCGGAATACGGTGATTCCTTTCATGTTTTTATTCAATATAGAGGCAATCAGAAGGGACATTATCAAAACCATCGGAATATACAGTACAATATAATAACAGGTATGTCCCAAAACCTTCCAAAATTCTGATGTCCCGAGTATCTGCTTATAGTTATCCAAAAATACAAAATTATTTGCCAGTGTCTTGTAAGATAATTTATCCAGTCCATTCCAGTTTGTAAAACTGATGGCTATAGAAATTATAATTGGCAAAAAGCTAAAAACAATCATCCCAAGAAAGCTGGGAAGCATAAATGGTATGGCGTTTTTCAAAGCTCTTTTCTGTCTTTTTTTGCTCATATTTTTTCCTGTCATTTTCAGGATCACTGTCGCATGGCTGGCACGCCATACGACAGTTTCCTAATTTAAAATTTCATTTCTACTGTAACTTAATCTGTGCAGTACACTCTTCCTGGGCCTGATCCAGTGCTTCCTTTACCGTGATTTCACCACTTGCTGCAAGGCTTAATTTATTTGTAATGATATCGGACATTAATGAATAATCTTCAATAATCGGAGCTACCGTCAGGTAATTCAGGGAATCAAATACTGCCTGACGATTCTCGGGAGGGGTCAGCTTCAAATATCCGGAAAGAACATCCTCATTATTGATTGCAGGAAGATCCCAACCAGCATCAATTCTCATCTGTGCTGCAGTATCACTGGATGCAAGCCAGTTGATCCAGGTTGCAGCAGCTTCCTTTTTATCGCTATCCGCATTCACTACAAGTGCATTACTGAAGAAATGTGTTGCTTTCTGTGTTCCACCCGGCTCTACACAAATATCCCAGTTAAAGTCACACGCATCTGCAAATGTATTAAATGCCCAGATACCGGTAGGAATCATTCCAAGTCTTCCACTTTCAAACAGGTCCCAGTCACCCATTCCTCCCATCTGTGCTTCCGTGGGCTGCACATTCGTCTCAGTCACTTTACTGATCATCATTGTAGCGGCTTTCAGATTTTCCTCAGAATTAATTGTGAACTCTGTTTTGTCCTCATTCAAGACTCCACCGCCATACTGCGCGGCTACTTTGAAGAATTCGTTAAAGGTGATTGGCTGATAAATGCCATAGATATCGTCACCTAATGCACTGATCTTCTCACACGCTTCCATCGCATCATCCCAGGTCCAATCATCTGTAGGATAAGCAATTCCAGCCTTATCAAATAAATCTTTATTATAAATAAGTACTATATTAGAGAAATTTCCGGGTACACCATACTGCTTACCATCTACGGAAAATGCGTTTAATGCGGTCGTATTATAGCCGCTGGTATCAATTCCTGTAAGCTCAGCCAGAACTCCTTTATTCGCATATGCTGCAAAATTCTCAATGTTCAGTTCATAGCAATCAGGTGCTGTTCACCGGCTACTCTTGTCTGCATCTGTGTAAAATAGTCGTCATATCCAATCGTTTCAATGTTAACTGTTATATTGGGATATTCTTCGTGGAATGCATCATACATTTTCTGAAGTGTTTCTTCATTGCCACCAGAGGCATTAAAATTAGCATAAGTAATTTCTGCCGTTTCTTCCGATACTTCGGTGTTGGCAAGATCAACAGTCTCCTGCTTACTTTCTGTTGCAGCTGCAGTTCCTTCCGCAGTATTATCATCTGTGCTTCCGCAGCCTGTAAGTAAAGAGGTTGCCAATACTCCGGTTAATAAAAGTGACATTAATTTTTTTCTCATAAATGTATCCTCTCCTTTTCATAATTTAAACGGTTAACCTCGCATATTTTTACTGTATGAACTCAAAAATGATATTTTGTTCTGTCTCCCCCTTTACTGTTATATTTTTTCCCTTCCAGGTAATATCTATCTGATCGGAAAGAATAGAATCCTTGCCTTCCTTTCCATAGAGGAAAATCTTATTTTTCCCATCCTGTTTCATTTGAATTGTTGTCCCGGACTTTACATAAACCGGTAATTTGGTCTCAGGATCTGAATCTATCCATTTTTCTCCTTCATAGCACTTATATGTAAAGAAATCAAACCATTGTCCTTTCGGCAAATATACCTTTCTGGATGTCTGATTTTCTTCCATAAGGGGAGCCACCAGCATACTATTTCCAAACAGGTATTCATCTTCTAAGTTAATTACATTGCTGTCTTCCTGAAAATCATATACCAAGGGGCGCATCATGGGTTTACTTTCTCTTACTGCAATTTGCGCCGTTTGATAAATGTAGGGAAGAAGTTCTTCCCTAAGTGTATGCCAGTAACGCATCTCCTCAATAAATTCCGGCTGTCCGTATGCCAAGGCTACATTCCATGGACTTCTTTCATTATTTCCATCACTTCCCGGCATCAATTCCCTGAACTGACCGCCATCCGGTTCCGAATGCCACTGCATTATGGGAGAAAATACTGCCATCTGCGTAGATCTTCTGTATAAATCAATACTTGGAAGCGGTCCTGCGAATCCGCCTATATCAAAACTCCAGAAAAGAATACCACTCATGGCTGCGGAAAGGGCTGCCCGCAAGACATTCTTTAATTCATCATTGGTTGACTGATGGTCTCCTGCCCATAAAATAGGAGTTCCGGAAGCTCCTGCATATCCTGCCCGGCTAAACAGCACTTGTTCTTCCGATATTTCATTACTGTATGCATTCACATAATCCTGACAATACTGATTCTTACCTTCTGCTCCGCTTGTTCCATCCGAAAAATTCACTTCTTGGGAATAAATGAACTCTCCACCGTCCGTCTTGAATCCATCCACGCCAATATCTGACAGGTATTTTCTTTTTTGAAACCAAAACTTCTTCGTTTCTTCATTTGTGAAATCCGGAAGATAAGAGCCTTCAAACCAATTGCCCGTCGGTATCTCGTAAGGCGTTCCTGCTTTATTCATTACAAGCAGTCCATGCTCCAGTGCATATTCCTTGTCCATGTCAAGCTGTTCCGATACTCTTCCCGGTTCCATTCCTTTAAAAACAGGAATTTGCCAAAGCACTAGCTTTTTCCCTTTTTCATGAAGCCTCTCGATCATGCGTTTCGGGTTTTTCCAGTATTTACTATTGCTAAAATCAAAATCATCATAGGAAAAACCTTCTGCCGACCTCTTCGGTGAATAGGTAGCTCCGTTCCAAATATAGAAAGTTGCTTCATCACTCCATGCTTCCAAGACAATAACACTGGCCGGAAAATGATATTTTTCCAATTCCTCCAGCAATCTGTCTACATCTGCTTCAGAATTCCAATGATTGGCTGATGCCCATATTCCAAATGCATAACGGGGTGGTATTTGCGGTCTTTTAAACAAACCGGTATAATCACGAATAACCTCACCTATTGTACCCGTAAATACATAGACTTTGGATTCGCTCGGTATCTGACATCGAATTGCATGATCAAGCGTAATTGTCGTTTTCTTCTTTGTCTCAATGTAAATACCCAGTCCCGAATCTGTCACGAAAAAAGGAGTCACGCAGTAACTGATATTTCCCTGATTACAGAATTTTTCTATAACCTGTGTCTCTACTGTCTTTCCTTTCTGATTCACTGCGTCGAATTTCTCGCCCAGACCATATACACCTTTATAATCCACATTAATGATTAATTGTGTACCTTCTTTGCGTTCTATCTCTGCATAGGAATTATTTGCCAGTAATATTTTTTTATGATATTCCTGATCTTTTATCGTTTCTAAAATCATAATATCTCCGTTCTTTTTCTTACACTTTGCCTTTCAATTAGTTTTACAGGAAATACTTCTTCCACTTTTTCCATCTGGGGATTTTCAATGTTTTCGATCAATATTTCAACAGCTCTTTCTCCCTTAGCTGAAATAGGTTGTTTTACCGTAGTGAGCCCGGGCGTCGTATACTTGGAAATATCCAGATCATCAAATCCTATAATGGATATATCTTCAGGCACCTGAACACCTTGTTCATAAAACCCCTTCATCAGCCCAATTGCGAGGACATCCGCTGTCGCTACCACTGCTGTAATATCTGCCTTATTATCTACGAACCATTTTGCAGCATTTACTCCGCTTTCATAATCAACCGTCGCTTCATAAAGATTTTCTTTTTGAAATTCCAGTCCATTTTGTTCAATAGCTTTCAAAAAACCTCTATATCGCTTCTGCATAACACCATCTTCCTGAAGATGTCCTGTCACCAATGCAATTTTTTTATGTCCCTGCTGAATCACAAATTCTGTAGCCAGATTAGAGCAATTCTCATCATCAATTCTTAGTTTATGAAAATAGTCATATTTACAATAACTATCAATTAACACTACCGGTACATCCAATGTTTTTAATTCACTAAAAAACTGATTCTGATAAGTACCAATAATAATAACTCCAGCCAAATTTCGTTCCTGGATCAGCTGAAGATAATCTTCAGTTACATCGGTAGCTGAGATAATTACATGGTATCCTCTCTGTCTTGCAGCATACTCTATGCTACCCAGTAATTCACTGTAAAAAATATTATGAAACATCAGCTTACTACCTGGCTCTGTCTGTGGAACGACTACTCCCAACAATTTAGTATCTTTTACAGTTAATCCTCGTGCATTCAAATCCGGCACGAATCCTAGCTCATCGATTACTGTCAGAATCTTTTGTTTCGTTTCTTCGGATACTTTTTTCTTTCCGTTTAATACATAGGACACTGTCGCTACTGATACGTTTGATGCTGCTGCAACATCCCTGATGGTTACTCTGTTTTTCATACTTTCTCTTTTCATACAGTTTTAATATGTTTTGTTAACCGGTTAACTATATTATATTCTCCTATTTTTGAATGTCAATTATTTTTATTTAAAATAATATTTTTTAGATAAAATAAACAAACATTACGTATCGTTTTTATAGATTTTTAACGTTGCTTCTTCAACGTAATTCATAATGCTTTTTTTCTCTTCTTTATTGATATTTTTTCTCATTAAGTTGAAATCTTGCATTTCCTACCCTTTTCTGCTATTCTTATTGTAATGCCTGCGGATGGTTAAGTTTCCACATGTAAAGCAGGTATTTCGGTTCAAAATGCTATGTATGGGAAGGGTATGGTCATTACATGAAAATACAGGAATCTGCTGAGAATTATCTGGAAACGATCTTAGTGCTGAAGAAAAAGAACGGCGTTGTCCGTTCCATTGATATTGCCAACGATCTGGGTGTGTCCAAGCCCAGCGTCAGTGTCGCTATGAAGAATCTCCGCAATGGGGAATATATTGAAATGGACAAGGAAGGCTACATCACCCTGCTGGATAAGGGGCGGGAAATCGCAGAGAAAATCTACGAGCGTCACACATTCCTCACGGACTGGCTGACCTCCATCGGCGTGGATCCCACCGTGGCTGCCGAGGATGCCTGCCGGATTGAGCATGTGATCAGTGCAGAGACTTTCACTGCTATGAAAAAGACATTGAAGACGAAATAGAACTCACAGTGAATCATTGCATGTTATTTGAAAGCAAGAACTCCCGGTGCGATATTGCTCCGGGAGTTTTGTTATTATCATAAGCTCATTACCTGCGCTCATTAAATCTTAATTGTCACCCTTTTTCCCTGTCGGAACCGAATCGACGCGAACAGGAATCTGGATACCTGATCCGCCAGAATACCCATCCAGATACCGGTCATTCTCAGTCCCAGGGGAAATCCGAAAATATAGGATGCCGCAGATATTCACCAGATTGGAGATCAGGTTCGTCCTAAGGGCAATCATCGTATTGCCCGCGCCGCGCTGTGCCGCATTGATTCCCATGGACAATACGTTGAAGATCATGCCACCCATGATGATCCGGTAGTATCTCGCCGCCATGGCATGAGTATCCTCACTCGATCCGCAGAATTCAATGATCTGATCTGCGAATCCCACCGTCAGTGCACTGATAATCACCGCTGCCACCGCATTGGCTCCGAGCGTACTCACCATAAAAGTATCCACCATACCCGCCAGTGCGATAAAAAAGGATTCTCAGACCGCCGGCCACGCCAGCCGGATCGCTTCTTTTGTCAGGGAACCCTGTGTGTGTTCTGTGCTCATAGCTATGTTACCTATTACCTTTTCTTGGATATTTCCTGTTTCTGATAGTCATAATGCTTTATTACACTCTTAATCATACACCAAAACCTCCGTTTGCCGATAGTCCCAAATTTTTGTCCTCATTTTATAGCTAGACACATAATTTTATCTCATTTTCATACAATACTAATCAGACCATACACGGATATTGACACATGCAAAATCATATTTTCAAAGGAGGCTCCCATGCAATTCTCCGACAAATTTCACAATATTCACTGGAAAAACCTCATCACTGCTGTTGCCATCCCTCTGGCAGTAGGCGGACTCTCTGCCTGGATCACCAAAGACGGCATGAAAGCCTTTGAAACAGTGAATCAGCCTCCCCTGACACCGCCTATGTGGCTCTTCCCGGTGGTGTGGAGTATCCTGTTCGTCCTTATGGGAATCGCCTCTTACCTCGTTGTCATGCAAAAAGGCGAGGACACGAAAGCCCTCACCCTGTATGCTGTACAGCTTATCTTTAATTTTTTCTGGTCCATCTGGTTCTTCAACCTGGGATGGTATCTTTTCGCCTTTTTGTGGCTGGTCGCTCTGTGGATCCTGATCCTCGCCACTACCGTTGCTTTTTACCGCATCTCGAAGCCTGCCGCATGGCTGATGCTGCCTTATCTGGTGTGGGTGGCGTTCGCGGGGTATCTGAATCTGGGAGTGTGGTGGCTGAACCGGTGAAAGAGTTTTCAAAAAAACGAAACACTGTTTCACTTATTTAATTTGATTGCAAAAGGCTATCTTATAAACGCGCGCGTGCGTTTATCGTGCGTTTATTTAATCATTTCATAATGCGCTGATCTGCCATTGCCGATTGTAATCTATTTCTGCACCAGGCTGGTGCAGCTTTCTCCAAATAAACTTAACAGCATGGATTCTTAATTATTTCGCAACAGCCTTGACGTTTACATATCTATACATCCCCCTGAAATGCCGGACACATTCTTTCGATTTCCCCACGGCTGATTCCATATTTTCCGGCAAGTGACCGCCAATTATCTGCTACCGTTTTTCTAATGGCTGTGACATTTTTCTTCGCCTGTTCTGTTGATATCTCATAGTATGGCGCTGCCTCTATTGCCAAATCAAAATCTATCGCAGAATTATCTTCGTCCACATTCAGTGATAAAAATTCTCCATAAATATCCGGATTCACATCATACATCGGAGAAAGTACCCACCCTTTCTCCTCCAGAATAAATCCATGATTTCTAAAATGATCGTCTGTATTGGACACTGCCATGCTAAACACAATACGCTTCCACAATTCCTGTATATCTTTTTTAGGTGTTGCTGCGTTTGCACCATCCTTTTTACCAAGCATAGTCATTGCTGAAGAAAAGTGAATTCTTCGGCTTTCTATTCTGTCAAATCGCTTTACAAGAAATGTCGTTCCCAATCTGGAAAATTTTTCAGCTTTTGCCTCCGGAACATTAAGTCCACACATAACAGCCAGTTCATGTCTGTCTAAAAGCTTTCTAGGTTTTTCACCTGCATTTTTGGCACGCAATTCCTCTCTGCGTTTCATCAGACGCTGTCCCCATCTATCAGGGCAGGAATCGGCAAATACTCCGAATATCTTCTTATCATCGTGAATATATTGCCTTCCCTTATACATCTGTAAATCGGGATCTAATATCATATTTCCCTTTTCCAGCCATTTCTGATCATACTCAAAAGAGTAAAATTCCTTTCCTCTCGTCTGCGAAACATAGATTGTACCTATAATTTCTTCGTGATAAGGCTGAAAATCAGCAAAAACAAAAATCTTTTTTTCTTTATCCACTCCCTATCCCCTCCTGGGTGTGCGCTTTCTTACAGGCAAATCAAGATCCTGTAATTTCCGTCCCAATTCATCATCTTTAGCAACAAGCAGTAAATCCTTATCCATATAATTCAATGCATGAAGCACAGCCGCATAGCACCCCATTGCCACAGAAGGTGAGCCTTTTTCTATGGATACTAAAGTAGCTCTGCTGATTCCTGCTCTTTCCGCAACCAATTCCGACGTCAATTTTCTGCGCAGCCTTGCATACTTTATCTGTAGTCCCATTTGCTCAAGTATTTTTTCTGTTTCAGGCAACAACACTATTGTTTTTTTCGGCATAATCCCATCTCCTTATGTAAATATTATTAAACATTTATATCTACTTTGTCAAATTTTATTTACACTATTGAAAAATATCTCTGTCACGGATCCGACAGAGATATTATATAGTATGCCTATTACTCCGTTATCCTATAACGAATAACATACTGTCAAATATTACGCACAGCAATCTGTTAGCTACTCCCCATTATTTTGTAGAAATTAATTAGATTCAACTTCCTATGCTACATCCTCTGCCTGAATCTCCGGCTCGGTATCGGCGATTTCAATCTGATCCGCCAAATCCATGCAATCTATATAATGATCTCCTATCCGGAACGCATAGAAACTTCTGTAATCCGAGGTCATAGGGTCTGTATCCTGATGCTTTCCGGCATTATTATCCTGAAAATATTTCGGAAGGTAGTCAGACTGCATATGTATGTCCTTTGCATCCATGTTCTGCAGATAAACATAAATAATGGTATTACTATCCTCTAACGTGATGGCATATTCATATCGGTCGGTCCAATTTGCCATCGCCACATACGCAACGCTGCAATAATTTTCTTCATCCTGATAGAGCATATTCGTCTGATCCTGATAAGAAAATTCCAAATTCCGCAGACGCTCTGTTTCTGCCTCATACTGTTCCCTGGTATATTGATTTTCCAAATAGATCTGGCAGGTTGCCGCAAAGATTTCATCACGGGTCTGATAATAAAAATCCTGTGAAACGGTATCCATATCTGCGGAAGGAAACACCGCTAACGGGCTGTATACTCCCTTTCCTTCTAATTTGTGGTATGCTTCTCCCTCCCGGGAAGTGATTCTTGTCCCATAAATAAAATGATAGCATACGTAAGACAAAATTATCCCCAGCACAAGCACTGCTGCCACAACTGCAAGCACTGCTGCCACAACTGCAAATACTACTTTCTGCTTCTTGGTCATCTTTTTGTTTATCCCCTATTATCTTCTATTTTCTTCTGTAAATCAAAAATATGGAATCTCCAGTTCTTCAACATTACCTTCGTTTGCGTTCAGCCATTCCCTATAGTCCGTCTCATCGCCTTACATATTTTCAAAAAATTTCTAATCCTCTACAATCTCTTCTCCATAATCATAGATAGGCATCTGACCGGAAACATAAACATCAACATTATAGATTTCACCGGTCGCTTCCCCCGGTATGCCGAATTCATGGAAACATTCTCCTAAAGCATAACGATAAATGGTATATCTCTCTTTGCCCATATAAGTATGTTTTTCATAAGAATCTCCATATTGGTCGACCATTTGAGAATAAGTATTTCCGGAATATATGCCTCTCGAGGTATGTGCGAATGTTTCATTACTGCTGATTCTTATTCTGACACATTCTTTTTCAAGAAAATAAACTTGTACAAATTGAGCTTCCCCATCACCTACGTTATAATAATAATTATATTTTTTGTTATCCGAATCCTCAACCTTTTCATACAACAGCCCCATCTTATCCAGCTTCCCCAATATTTCCTGCTCACTTTCATATAAGGAAACTGAAAAATCCCCTATATTGATAACGACATCCCTATCTGTCTGTGCATTTGTTGCATTCGGCATTTCACCAATTCTATTCCTTATAGCCGCTACTGTTTCTTCTATACTTTTTTCTCCATTAAAATAATACAACGTCTCTTCCTGCGTAATCCCTATGAAAGGAAGGTCACTGCGTTGCATTACCTTCGTATTATTTATCATCTCCCTTACATCCTGTATATCCTCATCTTGTGCCGCATAAACATTTTCATAGGTACCGCCAATTTCGTATGTCAGAATAGGAAGTTTCTCTCTTTTTCCATCCGATGTCTGATAATATTCCTGCTTTCTACTATCACTAAGCTGTTGATCCAGCACATCTTGCAATATTGAGAAATTCCAATTGGGAGCAATCGTTTTCTGTCCTTCCTCAGTAAAATAGCTTTCCACAAACTTCCATGCTTCTTCTTTGTGCGTGCTTTGACTGTTAATGGCGAAACAGTTGACAAAAATAAATATTCTTCCGTTTCCTTCTGCTCCCGGAAATCCTGTATAGACTGCATCCTCACCCCATACGGATTTTTTATATAAATATTGTTGCATGTCACCTATGCACTCAAGATTGAATGGAATTTTTCCTTCCCGCATCAAAAGGTCATTCGTTTGAAACATCGCCTGTTGCGGTAATTGTTCTGCAATTTTTATATATTGTTCCAATCTGTTATCTTCCGTTTCCCCGGAATATCCTCCGCAGATTGCCCCTTCCTGTAAAAATAAATCCCGTGAAATCATAGGATCCTCTTTACATTCCCGAACGGCCCGCAAGGCTTCCTCGAAGGTAAAATTTTCTTTGTTACTGCACCATTTTTCTTTTGTTATCAATGTATATAACACAAAATTCGTTGGCAACATATACAAGCCGCCATCCGATGTCAAAACCTGATGCGCGGAATCAACGATGTCCTCTTCCCCAATCACATCACTTTTCTCCAGATAAGGAATAAGATTCTCTATCGCACCCTTTTCTCTAAGCACTTCCACGTCCATTTCATCTGTCGAAAAACTAATGATATCAGGTCCTTTTCCTGTCAAAATATCATCATACAAACGACTAATTCCGTCGCTTATATTTTCTTCGTAATAATCATGTATTGTGATTGTTATTCCGTCATTTTTACTATTAAAATCAGCTACTGCTTCCTGTAATGTCGACGCTCTCCCGATATCTCCAAGTATAATCTCCGTTTTAGGTTCTTCCGGCACAATTGTAGCAGTCTCTTTCTCCCACGCAGATGTTTTCGTCCCGGCGTCTATTTCTCCGCATCCCATTAACAGCAAAGATGATACTGTACCTACCAGCAATGATGCTATTGTTTTAAAAGTTTTCATTCGTAATCCCCCTCGCACGTTGTCGCAATATCATTTTTTTCAACAGGTAAAAAAACAAGCACTGCTGCCACAACTTCCCACTGTATAACTTAACTTGTCTTCCGTAAATTCAGGAAAGGACGCACCTCTACGTTCTCCGGTCTCTTCCCGTCATATAGCAGTTCCACATACTGTTCCGCCTTTTCATCGGAGACATCTTCCTGATCCGTAAATACTATCATTATTAGTTCAATTTCACTTTGTTCCGGCTGCTTTCTAATTATGTTCAGGGAATGGAAATACATCTCGCTGTAATCAATTCCTCACTCACTAAATAGTGTACAATCACTAATTGCGCCGGTTGATTCTCTGATGTCTGCTCATAAAATTCGTCCAGCAATTCTGCTCCGCTGCATTCCCTTGACTGCCAATCCAAGACATACACCGGATAATCTTTGAGTTCTTCTATATTTAACGGAAGGACGGATAATTCCTGTCTGATTGCATCCGGATCGGTTTTCCCTTTCAAATTTTCCAAGCTGAAATCTTCCGATAAATCAACCGGTTCTGACTGCTCATTTAATACTGCTGTAGTCGTTATGGTATTAGGTATCATCTCCTCGGTAACTTCTGAAGTATTCTGTTCTGTATCATTCTGTTCCGGTCTATTCTGCCCACAGCTTACCATGCTTAACATAATTATTAATAATGCCACACACCTCATCTTTGCTTTGTACATACTTTTTCTGAATCCTCCTCCCACAAGATTTTTCAAAAGCCTTTTACCATACGTATTCCTCCAGCATCCTCTTTATAGAAATACCAATTCTTTCATCCTGTTTCTCACTCTCTGTAAGCGACAATGTCACACTCAATGGATCTTCCAGTTTCTTATTCTTAAAATCAATAAAGTATCCCAGTTCCAGAACAACGCATCCTATTTCTTCCCCGGAATGTACCTGCTTCATTTTTCTAATTCCGGATTCTGTTATTTCTTTTTTGGTAATTGCATAAGTCGGATATTCATTATCCGAAAGTAATGAGTACTCACATAGTGCAGTGATTCCTGCCTTTTTTTCCAATTGAATATCCTCTTTTAGCTCATACCTTGCAATCACAGGGTTTCTCAATATGACCCGTACATCATTCCACAGTTTCTGAATATCCGCCGGAACAGTTATCACCCTGGATTTACCCTTCATACCCAAAATATCCACATTCAGATACTCAATTTCATCAAAGCACCTGTTTGCAGACATTTTCGTAACGCCTAATCTTATTGCAGCTTTTGATGCAGTAACATTTTCCCATTTTTCATATATTGCAACCAATATAACTTTTTGTGTTAAAAATGAAATTAAATGAACCGGAGAAATTTTCCTTTCATTCTCATTGGACAGCAAATATCCGATAAAAGGCAAGTACACCTGTTTATCTTTCAGTACAAAGGGAATTCCCTCTTCCAATAATTTTTCTTTAATATAAAATGATGTAGAATCAAAAAAAATGGCGCAATTAAGACCTGCTGCCTTTTCAATTTTAATCCAGTCCTTTCTAAGCGCTGCCAAGCCAACATCTGCCTTGGGTTGAATTGCTATCCATGGTGAACCGTTTGTTTCAACCTTATAAAAAGTGTATCTTCCACGAAAGGCCAGGGGCAGCTTCTCATTCAAATATTCAGTTTCTTCTATCATCACATTTTGACGCAATGTTTTTTCCAAAAAATTCTTCATATAGTCACCATTTTTAAAAATGTAACTCTTTTTATGTTACATTTTTAAAATAGCATATTTTTATTGCACATTCAATATTTAATGATAAGATAGTCGACCGATATCAATTATTTTGATATTTTCAATTTAAAATATCTCAATCACATAATCATAACTATAGGTGTGCACATACAACCGGTCATCCTTCTCTGCCATGAGGTCCGGCATCTTTTTCAGAGACAGGCGGTCGATCACCTCTCCGGTATTTTTATCCAGCTGATAGAGATAATCGTCCTCTGCGGTAAAGCCATAGCCGCAGAAGATCACGTCCCCTTTCACGAGAAAATTCATGCTGTTATAAGTCTGGTCTGCACTTCGCCACAGCAGTTTCTCATTTTCCAGATCATAGGCAAACATAAAGCAGCTGTCCGGCTGCGCATAACCGTTCATTACTGAAGCCCCGTAAAAAATTCCGTTCTCAAGGCAGGCATTATTACCGTTGACGTACCATTTGTCTGTCGGATATTCCAGTACATACAGGCAGTTCTCACCATCGAAAATGCTGAGTTTTCCATCCTCCCACTGATAGGTATACTCCCACTGATAGGTATAATTTTCATCATAGAAGCAGTCCCAGTTTTCTCCGATCATGGGAAGGGAAATGTCTTCCGATGCATTGTACCATTCGTCTGCAAAAGTAATATTGTTATACGTCTCGGAAAGGATTTCCAGGGAATAGGGCTGCGCCGCAGTTCCTTCCGGGTGAAATTCCGAGATTCCAGTGAAATCTATGAGGATCTCTTTCGGTGCAATGGGTGTTTCCCGGGATTCGGACTCTGTGAGAGCTCCGGAGGTCTCTGCCTCATCTATTTTAGTGTCTATATTGGAAATATTTTCGGTTTGTTTCTCCGCTTCGTTGTTCTCCGGTGCATTGGTCTCCCGGGCGCCACATGCCATTAACAGGCAGGCGGACAGTGCAAATGTTGCTAATCTGTATTGTTTTTTCATGATAATCTCCCTTACTGCTTAAAATTCTCACGCATTTCTTACTTTAAATCCGTAACTCTTTTTATATTACGAATTTAAAATATCATATTTTTGTTGCACTTTCATTAACTGTTTCCAATAATTTCATATTAAAATAAACAATTCCGATGTAGCTTATTTCTATTTACCGTCCAGATACCTTTGCATAAAATTTGAGGCGGTAATTCAACGATGATCTATTCGATTTCCGCTGATAATTACCGCCTGAACATCATTATTCTTCTCTGTCAACTCTTTCTGTTAATCAATCGTTTTCATCTTCTTTTGAAATCTGGGGTGCTATTTGACTTTGCGAATCATTATTATGCTGCAGCTCTTGTACATTGCCACTGCTTTGTGCAAATGTTATGGCACTGCCATTTGTTTCATAGGATCGAATGATCTTTATATTCTCGTCTGTCATCTCGGTCAGTTCCACCTCCAATCTCAGTGGATTTTCCCTAATGACGGAGGTAACTACAAATGGTAATTTCCCGGCAACCATATCTGCCGAAATTTTCTCCTGCAATGTTTCTACATATGCCCCTGATGGTGTTCCATCTGAATTTCTGGAATCTAGAATTGTGTTTGCACCGGTCATATTGGGTTCTGCAAATATGATATCATCACTGTTCCGGCCGGTAGTGATCTGTCCGTTTTGCACCCAGATTTTACGAATATCCTGTGCGAAGCTTCCCACTTCCTGTAATTCGCCGTTCCGGTACCGGAACAGAAAGCTCTCGTACTGCCCCTGCTCATCTTTTCTGGTAAGGGCTAACAATATCTGTCTGCCGTCCGGGCTGAAGGCATAGATGCTGTTCCCCAGATTCTGTGCCGTCCGCATCTCGCCACTCGTCGTGTTGACCGTAAAAACATACTGATCCAGCGGAGAATGATCCGGCGTATTCAGTGCCTGCGCCATCCTGGAACGAAGCGTGATCCGGTCTGCGGTTCCGTCTCCGTCCAAATCAAGCAGCGCATAGGTCTCCTGTGCCGCACGCTCGGACACATCATAGACAACTCCTACTTTTGTCAGGATTTCCTGCCTCTGTGCGGCTGCATAGGCATCTGTCTCCTCTGCGGTCAGTTCCGCTGCTGTTTTCCCGTTCCATACCGGCCTTACAGACAGGATCGGCAGCTTCAGCTGTTCGCTGCCATCACTATTTTCGAAGATCCAGTAACCGTCCTCTGCACGAAACGAAGCCTTGTCGAAATCCTGCGCCTCCGACGGCAGCTTCCAGTCCGTGACCCCGTTTTCTCCGGTCTGTCCCGAAGTATCATATTCCCGGATCGTGTCGATCCAGATGTCCAAGTCGCCATCCTGATAGTCAGAGGATGCCAGGTAGTACAAGCGCACGCTCTCTATCTCATCCCGGTAACAATCTAAATAGTCACACTGATCCGAAGTATTGAAGAGTCTCCGATCCTGATATACGCATGACCAGTGGGATGCTGCATATCCCGGCGCAATATACCCCGGTACGACACAATCCAGTCCGGCATCACTCCCGGTTGCCACATAGATGCCGTAACTGGACACCTGATAAGTAGCATATTGATCTCTAAAAGATCCCTGAGGTACCTGCGTATAATCCCCGGGATGGGCTCCCGCCAAAGGATCCTCTTCCACATCCTGCGGTCCATATTCCGCATAGACGATTCTTGCCTGATTCTCTCCATCCAACGGACCGTAAGAATGCCGTCCTTTACTGTCGATATCTCCCAGTGACAGCATCCAGATCTGACTGCTCTCCTCGGCGAATACCATGGGAATATCAATATCGGATCCGTCAGCGAAAATATAATGTACGTTTGCCACAGAGCCTTCGCCGGGTCTTGTGGAATCTTTTTGGAAAAATAAATACTGCCTTTCCGCTTCATAGAGCAGTTCCGTCATTTCTCCGCTGCCACCCTCCAGATGCAGCAGTGCTTCCGCCGCTTTTACCGGATCCTTATAAGTCTCGTGGGCTGCGGTATCCCCATCCAGGATCTGTCTGTGCAGTTTTCTCGCCGCAACGCCGTTGTATTCCAGATATTGAATGCCGTCCTGTCCGGCAAAAGACCGGGTATCCTCCAAGGTATCCACATCAAACAACGCACTGAATTCTTCTCTGCTATGAATCCCCTGTTCCAATGCCGCCAGCCATTCGGTTTTCCTGCCTTCATCGTCTGAACCGTCCTCTGTGAATTCTCCGGTCGTCACTTCTTCTGTCGCATCGGAAACGTCAGACACATTTGCTGTATCTGCCCCGTTCCCATTTCCTCCGGGGTTGCTGCACAGGCACACCACCAGTACCACGATCACTGCTGCCGCGCCGATCATGACCCAGAACGGCGGCTTGCGATAATCCAGTACATGACGAATACGATTCTTCACATGGTCTTCGCCAAAAGAAAGCAGTGCGCAGATGGAACCGCCCCGATAACGCTTCCACTCTCCGCCGGAAGCTTCTTCCAGCAATGTATAGGAATAGATCTTCTTGCTCTCCTCGCCGAGAAGCTTCACAACTTTTTCATCGCAGGACATCTCACAGTCCATATTCATCAGATAAAATGCCAGCCACACCAACGGGTTAAACCAATGCACACAGCAGATCAGCAGCGCTGCCGGTTTGAAAAGGTAATCCCTGCGCTGCAGATGCACTCTCTCGTGGCACAACACGACTTTTCTGCTCTCCGGATCCAGCCCCGAAGAGAGATAGATCACCGGATGGATCAGCCCCATGACGAAGGACAGGTGTCCTCCGTCAATCTCGCAGATTCCCGGTTCCACCTGTCTGACACCGCTGTCAGGTCTGCGGATACGGTGACGCATACGCAGGTAGGAAAAAGTATGATACCCCATAAATCCTGCCATTCCAAGTAACCATGCGATCAACAGGACACGAAACCATGTTTTTCCCATTGTTGCACCGATCCTTTGCAAAGAATCGTCCGCATTATCCCGGTTATCCACCGGGTAACCACCATCCAAGGCATTCGTAACATTACCCGGTGCCTGAATTTCACCGACACCGTCATCTCCAATTTCATTCATGCCTTCTACGTTTCCATCCTGTCCCAGTGTTGGTGCAGAACCTTCCCTATTTCCGGTGGCTTCTAAAGTCCCGGCATTCAGATTTCCCGTATTATCCGCCCCGGACAGCACGGCATCCACAGTATTGTCTCCACGGTGGCTGCCATTATAAACTCCCTCATTGTCAACTGATCCGGCACTGTTCCCGGCAGTCAACTGTGCAGAGGTTGTCGCCGTCCCTACGGTCAACAGACGCTCCGGGATCAGACTGATCCTGGTCCCCGGCAGCACCGGACAACATAACCGCACAAATACGATTCCCCACAGCAGATAGGAACACCATTTCGGGGCTTTTTTCAGTAAAAATCTGGCCAGTATCACCAACAAAATACAATAGCTTCCCACCAGACTGAGACGCCATATACTGTCAAACAAACGATAGATGCCTTCCACCATAAAGTCCCTCCTATGTTCTCTGCTTCCCTATCCGCGGAAGCTCCGCTCTCTGTCATCCCTGTTCTGTAACGCCCCGAAGCTCACTAATTTTCCGTCCCGGCAGCTGAGGCTTCCACAATCGCCTTCCTGCAACTCGCTGTAGATTCTGTCGGAAACTTCCAAGGTGATCTGTTCGCCCTCTTTTTCCAGATTTTCAAAAATGACAGTCTTGACGTTTTCCGCCTCGGTTACTCCGGAATTTACTGTGCCGTTTGCCAGATATACCGGTTGGTTCACCGCAGTAGCCTGTGCCTTGCTATAGACTTTTGCACGGTTCACCGTATGATATCCCCGTTGCCTGTTCCGTAAGCTCCGCACCAGAAGGTACAGAAGATATCCCAGAATTGCCGCTGCGAACAGGACTGTCAATATGTTTTCCACCGGACTGAAACTTAACTGCTGCATCATAAGCACAACCTCCCCATTTTTCATTATTTATCTCATTTCACAGTATCCTTTATGATATCCTTGTATACTTCCAACAGCCACCAGGAAAACGCCTGTGATTGTTTTGCTGCATTGTCGATCATGCCATCTGCAGTTGCTTTGTCCTCCGCCGGTACTACCAGCAGGAACTCTTCCTCTTCTATTTTTACTCCACATAATACGTTTTTTAGATCTTTTGAGATAAGGAACATATTACCGGATGTATCTCCATCGGTAGTTGTGATGCAGGAATACGATGGTTCCGCTTTTACGAAAAGTGTCGTAAATCCCATTTCCTCATCACCAAAAATCTTTTCTCCATCCAGCCATACATTTCCCTGAATATAATCCTCCTGATTTTTCCAGATAAAATGTGCCTTTTTCGCATGAATCTCTACCGGAACCTGTTGATAAAATTGCGGATTTACCAAACCGACTAACATGCCACTGCCAACATAATCATATGTTTCCTCTTTCGGAGTATCATAATATCGCAATCCGTAATCTCCGAGACACAGCAGGACTACAGCAACTATAACGATCAGAAAAATTACGATTCCTTTGTTCTTTTTACTCCAATGCATGATCTGTATCTCCTTTTCACACTTTACCCTGCAAAATATAAACCGCTGAAATAGTCACTGTAATCCGTTCCATCCCGTAACCGAAACCACCCCTTCACACCATCCGTAATCTCGATGCAGATCCAGTCCTGTGTTGCATCCAGCTTCGTCATGCGTACCTTGCTTCCTTTGGGCAGCACAAAGGTCTCATCCCCGTCCGGTGTACGGTAGAGCGTTATATCCTGCCGCAGCTCCACTTCCTCCCAGGCACTTAATACATATTCCTCCTGTGGCACTTCCCGAAGTCTTCCGTTCGATGTTACCTGATAGATTTTCTGGATATAATCATTCTGCACCGCAAAATATGGTTCGGTGATAACCATCTGTCCATCCTGTATCCATGCCTTTCGCAGATCCTGTGCGAGCCGGTCTGTTTCCACCGGTTTTCCGTCTTCATAGTGATAGATTCGGGTCAGTGGATCTGCGCTTTCGCCGTCATCATACAATGCGATCAGGAGCTGTTCTCCGTCCGGGCTGAAAGCGAAGATCGAATTGCTCATATTTCCCGTGCTGTCCGGAATCTCAGCCGTCTGTCCGTCTATCTCCAACACTGCATCCTGCAGGTCATAGCAATTCATTTGACTAAGTCCCAGATTCAGATATATCGTATATTGCTCCAGAGAATACCCCGTTACCGGCTCCGCAGGATGCAGAGAAATCTTCTCCGGCACACCATCGCCATCCAGATCCAGCTGCGCCGATGTCTCAGTTTCTGTCCGCTCCGATACATCAAATACCACACCCGGATAGGCCAGAATGTCTGCTCTTTCGATGTGCTGGCTATCCGCCCCGCTAAGTGCAAACCGCATACTTATGGATGGATTACTATTGTAAATGTCATAATATCCGTCATGAACATGAAGCGTCGTGCCGCTGTTGAGCTGCAAATTCACCGGCAGAACCGTATCGGTGACAGTATGGGTACTCATGTCAAACTCCCGAAGTACCCTCGGCATCCACTCATCCGTCATAAGATGCGCCTCATCGGGATCTGTCAGATAATAGACCTTGCCGCCGCTCCATTCCGTCACATCCGGCAGATCTTTTTGCAGCTGTGTATAGGCATCCGATGTGTCATATGCGCCCCGCTCACAGGTAACGTCATACCAGCCCGTTGCCATGATGCGTTCCGCTTGAATGCAGCGAAATACACTGCCGGACGTTCCCCAAAGTTCACTCATGGTATAGATCCCGTAATTTGAAATCTGTACATGGGGATAATAAGTCGAATAACTGCCGGCATCCACAGGATACCAGTCCATCCAGCCCCAGTAGACCGCTCTGTCCGGTTGTCGGAGTTCGTACTCCCCATAGACCATTCTGGTACAGATATCACCGGTGAGCGGACCATATCCCGAGTCCTCCGCACTGCCCGGATCTCCAAAGGATAAGAGCCACAGCTGCGTCATCTCCTCCGCCATGACCATGGGAATATCTACAGCAGATCCATCCGCAAAAGTATAATGTACATTCACCACAGAGCCTTCTCCCGGCCGGTCAGAGTCCTCCCGATAATAAGGATATTGCCGCCCTGCCGGATACAGCGTCTCGGTCACGGCTCCGCTTCCATCACCCAGGTGCAACAGTGACACCGCTGCCGTTACCGGATCTGTATATTTTCTATAAGTCTCGGATGCAGGTTCCTCCGCCAGTGCTTTGAATATCGCATACGCGGCATTCGTATTGTTTTCACGAACCAGCAGATCATAAGCCACTTGATCCGCTGCAAAGGAATGCTTTTCTTCGATTTCTTCCACATCAAAAACAGCGGCAAAATCTTCTCTGCTATGAATCGTTACCTTTGCAAAATCTTCCGGTGTCTTGATGCTGTCCGGAAACTGCGCAATATTTCCACTCGTCTCCGCATTGCTGTCTACATCCATTTCTGCTCCTGCGCTGTCGTCTGTATCTGCACGATCCGCCGTGCCTGCCCCGTTCCCACTTCCACCGGGATTGCTGCACAGACACACCGCCAGTACCACGATCACTGCTGCCGCGCCAATCATGACCCAGAACGGCGGCTTGCGATAATCCAGTACATGGCGGATCCTGTTCTTCACATGATCTTCAACAAAAGAAAGCAAGGCACAGATGGAACCGCCCCGATAGCGTTTCCATTCCCCACCGGAAACCTCTTCCAGCAATGTATAGGAATATATCTTCTTGCTCTCCTCGCCGAGAAGCTTCACAACTTTTTCATCGCAGGACATCTCACAGTCCATATTCATCAGATAAAATGCCAGCCACACCAACGGGTTAAACCAGTGCACACAGCAGATCAGCAGAGCTGCCGGTTTGAAGAGATAATCCCTGCGCTGCAAATGCACTCTCTCGTGGCACAGCACAACGTTTCTGCTCTCGGGATCTAAGCCCGAAGACAGATAGATCACCGGATGCACCAGTCCCATGACAAAGGACAGATGCCCACCGTCGATTTCGCAGATCCCCGGTTCCACCTGTCTGACACCGCCGTCAGGTCTGTGAAGCCGGTTACGCATACGCAGGTAGGAAAAGGCATGATACCCCATAAATCCTGCCATTCCAAACAGCCATACCATTGCAATGACACGGAAACCTACCGGGCGATACAGTGTGTTTGCGACAGCTGTGCCATTTGTATCGGTAACCGATTCCTCCATGGCTGCACCACTGCTTCCGTTTTCTGCTCCTGTGATTTGCAAAGACCCGTCCGCATTGTCCCGGTTGTCAGCTAAGCAGCCACCATCTACAGCATTACCTGCTGCCTGGCTTCCATCGGCTCCGTCTGTTCCGAATGCATTCGCATCGCTTTCGTTATCGATTGCATTCGCAACATTTCTGTTTTCGTTCGCTAATCCTGCGGCTCCCGGCATATTTCCTGCCGTCCCGGCATGCAAATTTCCTGCCTGTTGCCAACTGCTCTGTCCGTTAGGATCCACATCTGGAAGCACACCATTATTACCATAGCCGTTTGCTGACTGTCCGTACATCGTCTCCGTTCCAACCGCCAGCAGCCGCTCCGGAATCAGACTGATCCCCGTCCGTGGCAACACCGGACAGCACAAGCGCACAAATACGACTCCCCACAGCAGATAAGAACACCATTTGGGGGCTTTTTTCAACAAAAGTCTGGCCAGGAGCACCAGCAATACGCAGTATCCTCCTACCAGACTTAATTTCCATACAACGTCAAATATTCTGTAGATGTTCTCACCCATAAGCCCCTCCGCTCTGCTGCACCAGCCATCGATAGTCGATAGAATATAGACTTTATAAGCATAGTCTACATTCTATCGACCTGTCTGTCAAGCAAGAAATCTATTTTCCCAACATTCCGGGATACAATACATCGGATATTTCATACGCTTCTTCCAATGTCGTCGCCGGGTACAAAATATAGAATATCTGATTCTCTTCCGCCGAATTTGCGGTGGCAGAAATCATCCCTTTTTCCACACCTTGCACTGCCTCATAAATTGCTGCACACGTGCTCATATCCGGCGTCAGGATCTGTCCGGCACCTCTCCCACTTTGGAAAACGCCTTTTCTTCCCCCGTACAGAAAGAAATAATCCTGTGGCTCCTCTCCCTCTCCTGCAAAGGATATCTTCCCGTTAAAAGAACTTGCATAAATCCAGGGCAATACGCGATAAGAATACGTTCCACTGACATCTACCTGTACCTCTTCCTGCTTTCCGGACGCATTTTCCTTCAGCATCCGTATTCCCGATGCCGTAAAATCCAACGTCTTGCGGAATTCAATAAAATTCAGTAAAAGGATTATCACTGCCAATACGATCACACTAAGAAAAACCGTTACTTTTACATTAATTTTCTTCATACACACTCCCCCGTTTCCTTTCGGACCTTTCAGACATCTCTATTTTACTCTGTTTTCTCAATTTCCAGATTCGCGGACACCGGAAAATCAATCACCACCTCTTTGTATATCTCCACATTTTCATTCTCTAAAGAAGTTGCCGTTCCCTGATAGGTAATCTTCGCGGTTCCATCCATAATTTCAACTGTGGATGACACATCCATGGGTGCTTTCAAGTCATTATGAAGCCATAGGTTTACTTCATTTGTGGCTTCCCACCAGTCTTTCATCTCCTTGTCGTAGCGGGCTGCCTGCCCAAATCTTGACTTTGGATTTATCGCATAGACTGGAAGAGAGCGATGTGATTCCTCTGTGTTTTCATTGCTATATGTGATGATTACTTCGGGATTGTTGTACAAATAAATTTCCCTGATACCCCATATACTGATTAGTATGATACATACCCCTATTATCCATAATACTTTTTTCTTCATTAGCTTTTCCCCTCTCTAAAGTCGAAAACGTATATGCTCCCGGTATGTCTGTGCGCTTGCCGAACCGCTGTCTTTTCTTGAGACATCCCAGACCATTCGATATTCTCCCGGTTCCAGTGCTCCGTAGAGCCACTCCCAATTATAGTAGATCGAGGCTTCCTCACCACCGGGGACATTATAGCCCACCATTGGAAAGCCATAATTATCCGGCACCGTCTCTGCATCCTGCCACTCTCCGTCTACCTGCCGTTGGAGAATATAAGCCTCTCCATAGATCACCTCTGCCCCGTCATCGTCATCCTCACGTCTGATGATAAGATTAGCACCCACATTGGAAATATCCCGCAAAGTCGCCGTTACACCTGCTTCCGGATCACAAATCGTCTCCGCCTGTCCCTGCTGCCCCTTCTCTTTCGGATCCCAAACGTTTTCTACCAGCTCCGGTGTTTCTTCCAAATGTAACACCTCTGCGTCCAGTTCATACTCCAGCACGCAGTCCCGGTTGATTTCCTCCATCTCTCCGGTCTCAATAGATTTCCCTGTTCCCCAGAAAGTGATCACCGTTTTTCCTTCACCTATTGTTACATCCGATGACACGGATAATGGGGAATCATACTTTTCGTTAATCCATTGAAACACTTCCCCTGTTGCATCCCGGAACTGCTATATTTCCTCATCATAACGTACCGCATATCCCTGTCCGATATGAGATCTGCCACGAATAACGCAAAAAGGATAAGAGCGATATATATTTTCTCTCTTGTCGCAGCTAAAGGTAATCCGGATCTCTGGGTGCTCATACAGCCAGACCTCACGCCCGCACAGGATACCTGCCGTCAACAGCACAACCGCAATTAAGCTAAGAAAAAACGTCACTTTTACGTTGATTTTCTTCATACATCTTTCGTCACTCATCATGCCAAATAAAATCTCTCCTGTTATTTACTTCTTTGCAATCCACTTCCCGTTTCTATTAGAACCACGTCTTTCAACCAAACCTTCTTCTCGCATGTCTTTTATAAGTCTTTGAATTTGTTTTCTTGAAAGATCAAATCCCTCCATAAGTTTAACCTGCGTTACCTCTGGATTTTCTTCCATTTGATATAATATATCTATCTTTCTATCGGCTCCATTTTTAGCTCCTTTTTGGCTCCTTTTTGATTATATCCTAATTTTTCTTCTAAAGTTGTTTTTTTCATATATACTTCGTTTTCTTTCGACTGCTTTGTGACCATTTTCGTTGCCATTTATTCTTATTTTCATTATACATGATAACGTATTATAGGCACAATAGAGCGAGTGGAAATTTCCCATTTTCCACTCGCTCAACCCATCTCATTATAGCTTTTTCTGTTACTTCAGCGGTTCATAATAAAAATATGTCTTCGCCGGGTCTTTTCCGGAGATGTCCACGCCGGCTGCCGTCTGTCCCTGCACACCGCCTGTGGCTCCGATATAGAGTATCCGGCCATCCGGAACGATTACCGCGCAGGTTCCTTCCGTACCGCAGGGCATCTCCCAGACTTCCTGCGCTCTGGTAAATTCCGCATCTTCCAAACGGTAGGTATCAACGCCGCTGTATCCCCACAGGATAAAATCGGAGCCATCACTCACACCTGCTGCCACCATATTCCACTGGTAGATCGTCCCTGTGCTTTGAACAGCCTTCGCATTCTCCGTTGCATCCCCCTGCACCGGTAGAAAACACAACCTCTCCGGGTCTACTGACACTAATGTCACAGGGTCATCCTCTGCTGTCACATTCTCCGTTGCCAGTGCTGCTGCATAGACTTTTCCGTCCTTTCCCTGTCCCAGGGCTCCGGCACCTTGCACAGCATACACACCATCATCCGCCATCGTTCCGATGAGGTCTCCCTCTGCCGTGTAGATCCGCACATAGCCGCCATCCTCCTGCATTCTCATTCGTGTATACAGCCTGCCCTGTGCATCCGTTGCCATACTATCTACAATATTCCACTCCCGGTCTCCGGCCGCAAAGCAGTCCAGAAGCGTTCCCTCCGGACTGATATGGTAGATCACAGGCAGCCGGCCATGTTCCGCTCCCGGAGATGCCAGTCCGCGCAATGCCGCATAGACACTTCCGTCCGGTGCGATGCACAGGCTATACACCTCGCCGTCCTCATCGAAATCATCATAAAACTTTTCCGGGGTCCCGCTGCCGTAAGCCAGATATTCCACCCGTGCTTTCCCTTCCATGGTGAACCCACCGACATACAGCCCCTGTTCTGCCGCCACAGCACACCGGATACTGAGTTCTCCCTCATAGGCGACCTGCCATTCTTGTGCTGCCGTATCTGCCCCCGGGACTACACTTGCCTCTCCTGCGCCCTGTGTCTGTTGCGATCCGCTCTCCTGTGACATATCACCCGGTAATGCACTATCTTCCGTCTTCACATATTCATAGTCGCCCGCCTCGATCTCTTCTGTGATTTTCGCCAGACTATAATCTCTCTTCTCACGGAAATCGATCAGCTCCAACAGTTCCTCCTCCGTCATTTCCTCTTCCGGCAGGAAAAATGTACTCCGCGCTGCATAGAAAGCCACGCCCTTTTTGTATTTTTCAGGACTATCAAGCATGGCAAGTTCCTTTTGGGGGAAATATCCTTCCTCCAGATAGGCCTGCCTCAGTTCTTCCAGCCTGTTTTTTCGCCGTCCGTAAGCGGTCTGCTGTAGCTATCCGCTGCAACATCTGCATCCTGCAACCCGGAAAAATATGTTTCCAGTTTTTCATGATTCATGCTCTCCATCCGCGCCCGGTACAATCTCGATTTTACGGTTCCCTGCCTGCATTCCAATATCCTGCTGATCTCCGGGATTGTGCACTGTTCATAGTAAAACAGTACGATCACATCCCGGTATCCGCCATCCAGCTGCATGACAGCATCCCACAGTTCATGGTGTTCGTCATAAAATGCCGGGGACAGATTCTCTTCCCATGCCACCGCACCGGTCCGCTTATTTTGCCGATAAATCTTTTTCGCTTCATTTGCCGTGATCTGTAAGATCCAGTTTTTAAAGCTGCCCGGATCCCGCAGTGTCCTTAATTTTTCATAGGCATGCAGCACCGCTTCACTGACAGCGTCCTCCGCATCCGTACTATTATTCAGAATAGAATATGCCAGTCGGTACATATGCAGGGTATAGCCCCGCACTTCCCGCACAAATTCCTCTTTTGTCATAACTGACAAAGTAACACCTCCTTCTCTTCGCCGGCTTCATACTATATGAGTCGCCGGACGGTAAAAAGGTTCCTGTATTTTAAAAAAAGGCACCGGATGTTCCGATGCCTTTAAATCCAATATACTCTATAACTCTTTGAATTTGTATTTTCCTTTTCCATGCCCGGATACCGGTTCGATTACATCAGCCTGTACCATATTGGATATTATTTTAGAAGCGCCTGAACTTTTCAGCCCAAGCAATTCCATAACCTCTCCTCTGCCAAAAAACTGACAATCTCCGAATTTTTCATATAATACACGGATATGCATAATTGTTTTTGTTGAAAAATTCAGCGTTTTTTCAGCCAATCTTGTTTCAATGTCCACTTTTGATGTTTCAATGTCCATTTTTTGAGTTCCAATGTCCACTTTTGAAGTTCCAATGTCCACTTTTGAAGTTCCAATGTCCACTTTTGTATCCTTTAAAAGTCCACTGATATGCATATTTCGATTGTGCAGCTCGTTGTGTTCATTTAAAAGCATATTTCTGAGGAAGAGTTCCAAATATTCCGTTGTCTCATGAATTCCTTTTTGTAAATTCGTATAATTGGCCCTGACAAGTGCATTTCTGAAATACCATGCATTTTCCGCAAAAATGTCATTTGTTGCAAAAAAACCAAGTGTTCTCAAATATTTTATGAAAAAAACCGCTGTGGTTCTTGTGTTTCCCTCACCAAAAATGTGAATTTGCCATAGCCTTGATACAAACAAAGCCAGATGATGAATGCTCTCTTCTATCGAAAGTCCTTTATAACTAAAATCCTTTTCCTGCGAAAAATCATATTCCAATGTAGCACGCAGTTCTGAAGCACTCCCATAAACGACCGTTGCGCCATCAAGCACCCATTCTTTCTTCGTAATATTATAATCTCTTATTTTTCCGGCATGCTTATATATTCCACGAAAAAGCTTACGATGAATAGCTATATACTCATTCGGTGAAAAGGAAAACGCCGTTTCGGAAAGGAGCTCCGCAATACGGCTGGAAACTTTATCTGCTTCTTCCGTGCGTTCATTATCTGATACACGGACAGGTCTCTCATTGTAATAGCTTTCTATAAGACTCTGTGCCTCTTTTAGCGTGATCTTACCTTCAATATTTTGAATTGCAGTGTCAATCAGATATTGCGAGGGTTTCAGACCATCTACTGCCTGAAGTCCAACCGCCGTGCTCCACACATACCCTTTTGTTGCTTTATTCGGTTCGGATTCTCTCAGATATTCTTTAAATGGGTCTTTGTCCATATTCATTTCCCCGCTATATATCACTATCTTAGTTTTCCTGCTACTATTTTTATTATATCTTAAAATAACGATAAACCAAAACATTTTTGTAGAGATTTTTGCGGAAATCAAAAATATTTTACCTGTAGATTTTTTCTTGACCCTCGAGTTAGTCTATGCTAATATAACAATTGTTATGGAGACAGATCGTAAGAAAATCACGGAAGAAAACTTAATCCGCTGCGGCAGGGAAGAATTTCTGGAAAAAGGCTACGCCGGGGCGAACCTCCGGGATATCTGCAAACGGGCCGGAGTTACTACCGGGGCTTTTTATTTCTCTTTTGAAAATAAAGAGGCACTGCTGGGGGCAATTCTGGATCCCCTGATTGCCGAATATCAGAAAATGATGTATGAAATTACCAAAAGAGAACAGGAACATCCTGAGACCGCAGAGCAGAATGAACGTGAGATCATGGAATATATCTGTGCGCACAGGCAGGAATGTGAACTGGTACTGGAGAAATGCTCCGGCAGCAAATACGAATCCTTCCGGGATGTCGTCTTCAACAATATGTTCACGGCCTTTCAGGGCTATTATGAAAAACAACTAGGCTATGTGCCCGATAAAGAATTACTACGGATTCTGACATCCATGAGGTTACACGGATTTCTGGAATTGATCAAAGGAGATTATGATATGGAACACCGCCTGTTCCTGACGAAAGCCATCGGTATTCACGCCGATGCCGGAACGCAGGGTTTAATTGCATATTTTAAGAGCGAGAAGGATGCTCACCGTTAATGCGGTGGGCATTTTCTTTTATAAAAAATAACAAATATAACTTTTGTTATATTCAGAAAACAAGTAGGAGGATTAGTTATGAACAAAAACGTGAACTACGGAAACTGGGTACCTGAAAAAATGTTGGCGCTGTGCTATGTCGCTGCTGCCGTACTCGGCATTGCCGCCTATGTGACCGGACCGGTGCTGCATCTTGCCATTCCGACATGGATCCTGGGCATTCTTGCCGCGATTTGCCTGGTCTATGGCATTTACATGCACATCTGTCATGAATTGTTTGCCTTCGGCAAAGGCAACATGATGGCAAAAGTCCATCAGCATCTCGTAGATCATCTGGAATGGGACGGCGAAGGCACTCTGCTCGACATCGGATGTGGTGCGGCTGCCCTGACGATCCGCTGCGCCAAGGCTTTCCCCAAGGCAAAACTCGTCGGTATGGACTACTGGGGTGCCGAGTGGAACTATGCCAAAGAGCAATGTGAAGCCAATGCGAAAGCGGAGGGTGTTGCCGACCGGATCACCTTCCACAAAGGAGATGCCGCCCATCTGGAAGATCCGGATGAGACCTTCGATGCCACTGTCAGCAACTTTGTCTTCCACGAAGTCCGTTCCGCCAAGGATAAACGGGATGTGGTCAGAGAAGCTCTGCGCATAGTCAAAAAGGGCGGTGCCTTCTCCTTTCAGGACATGTTCTCCCAGAAAGCACTCTACGGTGACATGGAAGAATTTGTCGAAGAATTGAAAAAAGAAGGAATCACAGAAATTCACTACATCGGCAATCTTGAGAAGAAACTGGATTTTATCCCGGGATATGCCGCTGCTCCCTGGATGATCTCCGGCATGGGAATCCTATACGGGCGGAAATAATCACGAAAATCAAAAATGTTTTTGTATAGTTTTTCACGAAATCCAAAAATGTTTTCACGTGGTTTTTCACGAAAATCAAAAATGTTTTCACGTGGTTTTTCACGAAAATCAAAAATGTTTTTATATAAAACCATCCCGGACACTGTGTCTGTCTCACAAGCACAGTGTCCGGGATGTCAAATTTCTTCTTATATGTCCACCCTATAATGTAATATTGATCACCGGCACAGGCGCCGCCGATACACCTACGCCGACAGCATCTGCGGAAAATGAAGTCCCTGTCATGCCGGAGGAAACCGCTCCTGCATTCCCGGTGGGAATGACCACGTTGTCTTTCATTTTCTCCAGGTGGTTGAAAACTGCTTTCAGGTACTCCGCATCGGCCTTGACGATGTCTTTCATCTCTTTGTTGCGGTGTTTGATCTTCATCATCTTGAGGTCTGCGGGATCCATCTCCCTATTCACAGAGACCGCATTATCTGATAATCCATCCAGCCCCATCTCTTCCATCAAGTCGCGTAAGCTATCGGACATTTCCTGCATCATCTCCGAAGTGAAATCGCTCATTTCCGACATAAAGTCTCCCGTCTGCGCATAGAATGCATCTATGCCAAGATCAATATAGTCGGATATATCATAGCTATCCCCTGCATGCACCTCATTGCCTGCATACTCATATGCGGAGAGATCCCTTGACATTTCATCCGCAGAACTTTCCGCAGACATTTCTTCCGCATTCCGCGCGTTTTCAGATTCTGCGTCCTGCGCATCCTTCGTTTCTTCTTCACTGATCCGGTCTCCCTGGCAGATTCCGCCGGCAGCCTTCATCATTTCCTCTTCTTCGAGATGTTTTGCTTTCTTCTTCGCCACACGTTCCATAGCCTGTGCATGAGCGATTGCTGCGTCGATCTCTTCACTGTCGCTGTCACTGTCACTGTTCTGCTTCTGCCGTTTCAGGCGCATGATCTCTCTTCTAGCCTGCCCGGCTGCCTGCTTTGCCGCCTGGGAAGTCTTACTCCGCAGTATCTTCGACGAGATATTTTTGAACTGGTACTTCAATTTTTTCAGCGCCAGCGTCGTATTTTTTGTCTGCTGCCTCTGATCGCGCAGCGATTCACTGTAACTTAAAGTACTCGTCACAATAGAATCCTGTCCCCAACTGTTCGCTGCCTGCGTCTGCGTACTTTGACTGTTTCTGGACAGCATTCTACGAATATCGGTAACAGAACTTTTATTTTTTGCTCCGAAGATACTGTTCTGCTTGTTCTGCGTCTTCCTTCCTCCGGAAAATGTCTGCGGCAAACCGGTATTACCGCACCCGTAAACACCTCCGGACTTCCCCATAGAAATCATACAACCTCACCCTACCCTCTGAAGTCAAAGTTCTGGCCGACCTGCCGTTCACTTGCAGTCTGCACACTGTCACTCCGCTGATTAAAATTGTAGGTTTCTATCTTAGACAACAGTTCTTCTATGGAACCGGCGCTGATTGTCACCGTATCCTCTGTGCCGGTTTCCTCCTTGTTGTCTGCTATCTTATCCGACTTCTTGTCTTTTAGCCGTTCTTCCTTTTCTTTCTTAGCAGCCTTCTTCTCCGCAGCTTTTTTCTCTGCTCTCTTCTGCTCGCCTTTTTTCTCGATTCTCGCCTTCTGGTCTGCGCTTGACTTCTTCAGCACTGCAAAAAATGACAGTGTTCCTCCATCATTTACCTGCATTCCAAAGCCCTTGACCTGCGCACCGGAACTCTGCAGGCTGGTCTTTAACTGCTGTATCTGTGCAGCGGCACCGCTCAGGATTCCCTCATACTGTTTGCGGAATTTCTCGTCTGTTGCCATCTGTTCGATCTTGTCCTCATCAATGAGAACAACCGTCTTATAGCCATTGGCATATTTTGCAGCATTGGCTTTTGCATTCTCCTTCTGATCTCTGCTGACCAGAATAAAATCATAATTTCCGTACCTCTTCTTCAGCTGCTCATAGTATTTCGCAGCCTTCTCCGACAGCTCCGGCTGACCGATGGTTCTGCCGTAATCCTCAGTCTTTCCCCTGGTCTGTGCCGTTTCGGACGTCTTTCCCGTACCTGTTGTGCCGGCTGTCTTATCCGGCGTTCCGAATACCTCAGGCTTCTTCGTCTTCGTACTCTTGCTGTAATCACTCTGCGCAGCATACGCACCTACGCTGCCGGTTGCTCCGATTCCCGCCATAATTATTTCCTCCTTGAAAATAAATGCCAAATCCGTTTGTTTACCTAGTTCCTCTATTGAGAATATCGGACAACTTCTCCGACTTTTTTATACACACCAAAAGGAAACATGCAAAAATGTGCAAAAAAACCGCCTTTCTGCGCCTTTGTGGATCAGAAAAACGGTTTTCCTGTAAACTTTATCCTAAATTACTATTGATTCAAATGGTTGATCGTAACATGCAGCTCTCCCAACAGCTTCTTAATGTCCGCACTGGAGGTCGCCATATCTCTTGCTAACTTCTGTACTTCCGTTGCCACCACGGCAAAGCCCTTGCCCTGATCTCCGGCTCTTGCAGCCTCAATCGAAGCATTCAGTGCCAGAATCTGCTGTCTCTTGCTGTAGCCATCGATTTCCTTGGTCTTGTCCGTTGCTTCCTCGATCTGTTCCGCAGCTTTCGTAATGCCACCCTTTAGCTCACCTACCAGATTCTCGTTTTTCCTGTTGACGTAGCTGGCTCTTACGAACATGTTGATCACATCTCCCAGCAGATTTGCCGAAGCGTCGATCTGCTCCCTTGTCTTTACATTTACCTTTTTCAAGGCCTTGATATATTTATCCTCATCAATGCCAAGTTCTCTTGCTGTCTGACGGAACTTCTCCTCATCCGGATTCTCCGGCAGCACCTGTCCTCCGATAATACTGCCCAGCACGGTTCCATCCTCCAGTGTGATCGGAATGCCGAAATCCACAAGTCCCGCATGGCAGGGATACACACCATGGCCTTCTCTGTCACACTGCTCGCAGCGCTTTTTCCCCTCTGCGCTTCCTCTCGTCAGATCAATACAGAACTCCGTAAAATTATAACAGTCACTGATGTATTTTCCGTCTGCACCCACAGCCACGGTTGCCAGTCCCGTGCTGTTTGCCCAGTTCTTCATGATCTGCTCGAATTTGTTCATGTCACAAAAATCCTGAATCTTCATATAACTTCCTACTTTCCCGGTTATCTTAACCGCCGAACGCATCAAATCCGGGGACTTTTTGTCCCGGTATTATCTTATATTTGCATAAAAAATTATACCACATTTTTCAATATTTTTCGCCCTTTTTAATATTTTTACAGATATTTTTTTCGACATTATCTGCCTGAATGCAGTATTTTGTATGGCTCTGAATAGTTAACAGAAATACATGAAATGTAGAGCCATCTATAGTATAATTATCTGGATACAAATATTGGAGCAGATCAAGCGAAAAAGGAGGTACCGTTAATTGAGGAAAACGAAGCTATTCATAAAAATAATATGTGTTCTCATTCTGATATTATCTACAGCCCTGCTCAGTGCCTGCTCCACCAGCACCTTCAATAGTGCAGAAAAATACATTGTCCTGATCGGCGAAGACCCTGAGATCACAGAAAAACTTTCTGACATTGATCTGCTTGTCATAGATGCGGAATATTTTTCCCAAAATGACATTGCCCGTTTAAGAGAAAATGGTATCCATGAAATCTACTCCTATATCAATATCGGATCGATCGAGAGCTTCCGGTCCTATGATACAGACTTTGAGAAATATACTCTGGGTGCCTATGAGAATTGGCCGGAGGAAAAATGGATCGATGTCTCAGCTCCGGAATGGCAGGCATGTACAGCTTCCAGAGTAGACGCCCTGGTACAGAAGGATGTGGACGGCTTTTTTGTCGATAACACGGATGTATACTATAACTATCCGCAGGAATCCATCTATGACGGAATCCTTACGATTCTGGACTATATAAACCATACAGGCAGAAAGATCATGATCAACGGTGGGGACTGTTTTGTAAAAAAATATCTTACAACAGAAAAAAACGTTCTCATCGATGGGGTAAACCAGGAGAACGTTTTTACTGCGTATGATTTTTCAAAGGATGTCTATACTAAAAATGATCAAAGTACGCGTGAATACTATACTGAGTATCTGGATCTGGCTATGTCACACGGCTGTACCGCTTACACCCTGGAATACGCAACGGATCCCACCATCCGCAGACAGGCAGCCGCCTACGCCGGGAAGCATGGATACATCTGCTGCATTTCTGATAATATCGGATTATGTCTGGGGAGATAACATATTCCTCTCAAGCGCCATCATAGAAATGTAATCATACAAGTCTCCAGATGCTTTTGTTTTGTCTGCTCATCTGCATCAGCAGCCGTGCACAGATCACAATGATAGCATAGATTGTAGCCTCCCTGACTTCTGGTATCTTCTGTCACAGCAAAATATCCTGCTTTTAATTTCACGGTCTGCCCGTTTAGAAAATGAATTTCCCTCTGCATATAATCCGCAGGGCTATTTTGTACGGTAGGTACCATGGAATTATACTTTCCTGTAGTAATATAATCCATCTGAATCTCCGTATAATAATTCTTCAGATTCGCCTGATCTGCCGCCACCTTTGCCTTATGTATATAAGACAGATACTGCGGTGCCAGTACTCCCACCAGCACTGCCATGATAGCTATTACAATGATCAGCTCTACTAATGAAAATCCCCCGTTTCCCTTCTTTCCTTTTGATTTTTTCATGACTTTTCTCTCCATTACATTACAATACATTCCGCAGGCATCAGGCCCACTGATTTTCTCCGTCATGATTTTATCATTTCCAAAGTAAATGTCAATAAAGTAATTATTAAATATATATGATGCCAGGGTCAAAAGGTCTAAGCCCACATGAGCTTGCTCATAAGTGGGTGAAAGACCTTATGACCCGCCCCGATATGAGCATAAAAGTGGGATGATAATCCCACGATATGCGAATAGAGGGTAGGATTGTGAGAGTGCATAGCACGGAACAATCCGTAGGCATCAAAGTCGGGGGCTTTTGACCCCGACATCATATATAAGAAAGACCCGCGTGGTCTTCCCAAGCAGGTCTTTCTTCCGGTCATATATTCAGTTTTATCAGTGCTTTATTATTCGCAAAGCTTGGAAAATGCATCTGCTACGAACTGAACCTTAGGTCCGATGATTACCTGAACGGAGGTCTTACCGGGTTTCATGACACCGGCTACGCCTGCAGATTTGATCACCTTATCATTCACTGCGGTAATGTCTTTTACTTCCAGTCTCAGTCTTGTGATGCAGTTGTCAATGCTTGCAATGTTGTCCTTGCCGCCGCAGCCTTCCAGAATGGTTGCTGCGATTGCTGCGAAATCATCATTTGCCAGCTCGATCTTCTTCTCTGCTTCTACATCATCATCTTCTCTACCGGGGGTCTTCAGATCCCATTTCTTGATAGCGAAGAGGAATACGAAGTAGAATACAACAAATGCTGCGATACCCAGAGGGATGATCAGCCAGATTCTGGCCGCTGCAGGCAGGCGGGATGAGAACAGCAGATCCATCGCACCTGCGGAGAAGCTGAAGCCTGCACGGAAGCCAAGAGCAACAGTGATCATGGTGAAGATGCCGTACAGTGCTGCGTAGATCACATACAGTCCGGGAGCTAAGAACATGAATGCAAACTCAAAGGGCTCGGTAACGCCGCAGATGAAGGAACAGATTGCTGCGGAAGCTACCAGACCGATCGCTGCCTTTTTCTTGGCGGGCTTTGCACATTTTACCATTGCCAGAGCCGCACCGGGGACACCGAACATCATACAAGGGAAGAAGCCGGACATATACATTCCAAGGCTCCAGGATACATCAGCGCTTGTCTCACCTTTCCAGAAGTGCTGCAGATCTCCCAGTCCGATGGTATCGAACCAGAATACGTTGTTCAGTGCGTGATGTAATCCGGTAGGGATCAGCAGACGGTTCAGGAAAGCATAAATGCCGGCACCGACTACATCCAGACTTACGATAGCTTCACCGAGAGCTACCAGACCGCCGAACAGTAAAGGCCATACGAACAGCAGTACAACAGATGCCAGAATAGATACCACACCTGCTACGATAGCTACCCAGCGCTTACCACTGAAGAAGGACAGCCAGTCGGGAAGCTTGGTATCCTTGAACTTGTTGTAGCACATGGAACCGATGATACCGGCAATAATACCGATAAAGGGATTCGCAATCTTATCGAATGCCAGTGTCTTGGTAGCATCCTCAGCGATGGAGGGCATAATGGTCGTAACAAATCCGGTAGACAGAAGTGTTGTGAGCATCAGCCAGGAAGCCAGAGCTGCAATGGCTCCGGTACCGTCATTTTTCTCTGACATACCGACACCTACACCGATTGCAAACAGGATCGCCATGTTGTCGATCAGAGCACCACCAGCTTTTACGAGGAACAGACCGATCAGATTTCTTACACCCTCGATCGCACCACCCTGCATTGTTGCCGGGCACAACCAGTAACCAATACCCATGAGGATACCGCAGATCGGCAGAACCGCTACGGGAAGCATTAACGCTTTACCCAGTTTTTGAAGAAACTTCATACATTTCTCCTCCTTTACATTATACTAAACCGGAACAGTTCCGGTCAGTTTCATTAGTTGATACGGACGTACCGCTCTTAAGAGATCTGGAGCACGTCCTCGCCGGGAGATACCTCTCCCTCTTTCAGAATACTGATCTTGTTATATTCATCAGTATTGCAGACCAGTACCGGAGTGATGATATGCAGTCCGGCTTCCTGAATCTTCTCCAGATCCGCATCCAGCAGAAGATCGCCCTTTTTGACATGGTCTCCGGCAGCAACATGTGCCGTGAAGGGGGCTCCCTTGAGTGTCACGGTGTCCAGTCCGATGTGGATCAGAAGCTCCGCTCCCTGATCCGTTGTCATGGTGATCGCATGGAGCGTATCAAATACCACGGTCACCTCTCCGTCTGCGGGAGCATATATTTTCCCCTCAGAGGGGATCACTGCAAATCCGTCTCCAAGTATCTTCTCGGAAAATGTAGGATCCGGCACCTCCGTAAGAGCAACTGCCTTCCCCTTACAGGGAGATCCGATACAATTTCCTTTTCGCTTACCTTTCAAAAAATCTAACATGTGAACTCCTTTCCGTCGATATATACCGCTGCAATGTTCAGTTCCTGATCCAGGAGTACGAAATCTGCCCTCTTACCAACGGATATACTGCCCACTTCATTGAAAATGCCGATCTCCTTTGCCGGATTCTCCGTGGCACACATCACTGCCGTCTCTAACGGGAGGCCGACTGTTTTTACTACAAACCGCATACAATCCATCAGATTCGTCGCAGATCCAGCGATCGTGCCGTCATGCAGGGTAGCCAGATTGCCTCTGACAGTAACCGGCTGTCCTCCCAGCGTATATTCACCATCCTCCAGTCCCGTTGCACGCATACTGTCACTGATCAGGATCATGCGGTCAGCGCCAAACATCGCAAACGTTGCACGGATCACTGACGGATGAATGTGTACACCATCACAGATCAGCTCCGGATGACATTTCTCTGAATCTCTCACTGCTCCAATCACGCCGGGCTCCCTGTGGTTCAGCGGCGGCATTGCATTATACAAATGTGTCGCATGAGATGCTCCACGTTCAATGGCTTCCCTTGCTGTATCATAACCGGAAGCTGTATGCGCCAGTGAAATGACCACTTCTCCTTTGGCTCTGTCGATAAATTCCATCGCTCCCGGCTCCTCCGGTGCGATATCTACCAGCTTGATCAGCCCGTTCGCCGCTTTCTGCAGCTGACTGAAATATTCATAATCGCAGTGCATGATATTTTCCGCCGCCTGAGCACCCTTTTTCGTCGGACTGATAAAGGGTCCTTCCATATTGATGCCCACCAGGTGGGATCCACCGGAATACTCATAGTTGCCGGCATTTTTCATGACCTCCAGCAGTTCATCCTTAGGGATCGTCATGGTAGCCGGGCAGACACTTGTCACACCGACAGATGCTTCATATGATGTGATGACATCCAGTGCTTCCTTCGTACCGTCACACATATCTGCGCCCTTACAACCATGGAAATGAATATCCACCAGTCCCGGTATCAGATACATGCCTTTGGCATCCACAACAGCTTCCTCACCTGCCGGATCCCCGGTGCAGCTTACGAACCTGCCGTTCTCCACGGCTGCATCCCCTCTGACAAACCGATGCTCTTCTGTATATATATTTGCATTTCTGATTCTCATGACCTATCAGCTTCCCCTTTCTTATTCAGAAAGCTTACTAAGCGCTGCTTCGTCTGCCACCAGTGTCACATCATTATGAAGCTGTAATACCGATGCCGGCACCTGCGGTGTAATGGGGCCGAAGAAAGCTTTCTGTACGATCTCCGCCTTGTCTTCGCCGCTGGCTACGATCAATATTTTCTTCGCCTGCATAATGGTCTTGATCCCCATGGTGTATGCCTGCTTCGGGACATCCTCCGCCGATGCGAAGAATCTCTTGTTGGCTTCGATCGTAGACTCTGTCAGGTTCACACAATGTACCTGCTTGTCAAAACTCTCTCCCGGTTCGTTGAAGCCGATGTGCCCGTTATGTCCAATTCCCAAAAGCTGCAGGTCCACGCCGCCCAGTGACTGGATCAGTTCCGTATATCTACGGCATTCTTTCTCCGAATCCGGCTCCATTCCGTTTGGCAGATGTGTATTTTCTACCGGGATATTCACATGGTCAAACAGATTCTGGTGCATAAAATAATAATAACTCTGCTCGTTTTCCCGGCTCAGACCTTTATATTCATCCAGGTTCACCGTCATAACCTCAGAAAAGTCCAGATCTCCCTTGCGGAACCATTCCACCAGCTGTTTATACAGGCCGATGGGAGTAGATCCCGTAGCCAGTCCGAGAACACAGTTCGGTTTCATGATAACCTGTGCCGATACGATATTTGCAGCCTTTCTGCTCATATCTGCATAATCTTTTGCTTTGTATATTCTCATGAATCTCTCACTCCATTTCGCATATTTTACTACGGACATTCAGCACCATGGACGGTGCCACACTGAGTTCATCAATTCCCATCTGTACAAATCGTGTGGTCAGTGTCGTATCCGCTCCCAGCTCTCCGCAGATGCCGACCCATTTTCCATGCTTATGCGCTCCGTCAACAGTCATCTGTATCATACGCAGGACTGCCTCATGATGTGGATTATAGAATCTGTCCAGTCTGTTGTTCTGCCTGTCGATAGCCAGCGTATACTGTGTCAGATCATTCGTGCCGATACTGAAGAAATCAACATGCTCCGCCAGCTCCTCACTCATCATGACAGCCGCAGGAGTCTCGATCATAATTCCCTGTTCCGGAATTGCGTAAGGAATCTTTTCTTCCTCCAGCTCCTTAGCCACCTCAGCCACGATTTTCTGAATATCCAACACTTCCTCCACGGAAATGATCATCGGATACATAATAGCCAATGTTCCGTATTTTGCCGCCCTGAGAAGTGCTCTCAGCTGCGTCTTAAAGATCTCCGGCTGCTCCAGACAGATCCGGATCGCGCGGTATCCCATGGCAGGATTATCTTCCTTGCCCAGTCCGAGGTAATCTACATTTTTGTCCGCACCGATATCAAGGGTACGGATGATGACCTTTTTCCCTGCCATCATCTGCAGCACCTGACGGTAAGCATTGAACTGTTCTGTCTCATCCGGAAGAGAATCCCTTCCGAGATATAAGAATTCACTGCGGAACAGGCCGATACCCTCCGCATCATTCTCCAGTACATATGCCACATCCGATACGCTGCCGATATTGGCATATACATTGACCTTGCGTCCGCTCTTTGTCACGGATTCCCGTCCCTTGTAATCTGCCAGCAGACTTCTTAGTCTCTGTTCCGTCTGCTGTGCCGCTTCTGCCTGCCGGAGCTGCTCTTCCTCCGGATCCAGGTAAAATACCGCTTCCCTGCCGTCCACAATAGCACGGGTTCCGTTATGGATTTTCTCCAGTTCCAATGGTACCCCTATCAGTGCCGGAATATTCATCATACGTGCCAGGATCGCAGTATGGGAATTCGTTGAGCCATGTACTGTGACAAAGGCCAGGATCTTGCTCTTATCCATCTGCACCGTCTCACTGGGTGTCAGATCATCTGCCACAATGATCGACGGCTCCATGGTACTCCAGTCAATCTGCTCCTCCCCGGACAGATTACGGACGAGCCGGTTGGAGATATCCCTGACATCCGCAGAGCGGGCCTGCATATATTCATCATCCATGTTGGCGAACATCTCTGCAAAATTATCACCGGTCACTGCCACCGCATACTCTGCATTCACTTCTTCGTTCTGAATCATGTTGTGAATGGCATCCTGATAATCGTCATCCTCGAGCATCATCTGATGCACCTCGAAAATAGCTGCATTGACTTCTCCGACCTCCTGCAGCGCCTTCTCGTATAACTGCCCCAGCTGCGTCATCGTACGTTCCTTAGCCGCATCCAGCCGTTTCAGTTCTTCCGCTGTGTTGTCGATATGGATTCTCTTAACGAGACTGTCCTTTTTCTTCAGAACACTGACAGGTCCGATCGCTGTTCCCTTATATACGGATTTTCCAATATATTTTTCCATTTTCTACCTTCCAAACTCTGTCGTGCAGGTCTTCTCCTAGAGGTTCTCACGGAAAAACTTCTGAAGCTCTGCTGCGGCGGTATCTTCATCCGCTCCTTCTACCGTAACTTCCACGTTGTCTCCGTGCTTCACGCCCATTCCCATGATCGCCATCAGCTTGCTTGCTGCAGCTGATTTCCCCTTACAGGAAAGTGTCACTGTACTCTGATACTTTTTTGCCTCCTTGGCGAGCAGTCCCGCAGGACGTGCATGCAGACCGATTTCATCCTTAATAACATAGCTGAACTGTTTCATCGGCAACATTCCTCCTTATTTTATATTTCTTGCTTTAAATATGTAGCATATTGTACATACTTTTCGTTTATCTGGCTGATTACATATACATATTACCCATCTTTTTATTGTTTGTCTACATCACTTTTGATATATTGTATATTTTTGAACATTATCGTAAAATTTTGTAAACTTTAATAAAAAATAAGTAACTATTCAGAACCCATTTACAAAATCGCCTCTACGAGGCTTCCTTTTTGCTCATGAGGTGACTTCGCCATATAAAACTGCTTATCTGCCTGAATGCAAGCATCCGCAGAATACAGTTTTGCATGGCTCTGAATAGTTACAAAAATAAATAAAATGCTACAGCCAGTAAGAATTCCATTCTTTATGTAATCTGGTCAAAGCTTCCATGTAATAATAATCTCCCCAGCTGACGCACTCGTCTACTCCCCAGTTGGGACATGTATTGTATGGTGAACTCTTACAGTAGGTGCCATGTAACAGAATACCATTGGATTCTTCTCTATTCCTTACCAGACACTGATCCGAAAGTGCCTTGATCAGACGTTTCGCCATGCCTCTGTAATATTGTGCTTTTTCTTCCGACAGATATTTTGCCATTTCCAGCATACCGCATGCTACTACAGCAGCACAGGATGAGTCACGGGGTTCATCACTTCCATCGTCAAAATCAAAATCCCAGTATGGAACAAGATTTTGGGGAAGATGTGTCAGGAAGAAATCTGTAAGCTGTTCAAAAATCTCAAGATATTCCGGTTGCTTCAAGCCCGCATAGCTAAGTGCAGCACCATAGATTCCCCATGCCTGCCCACGTCCCCATGCAGAGCCATCCCGGTATCCCTGATGTGTAACACCTTTTTTGGGAAGACCTGTTTTAGGATCAAAGAAAAAGGTATGATACGTGGAATGATCCGGTCTGATAACATATTTCATGGCCGTCTTTACATGACGTTCTCCAATATCTCTGAACTTAGCATCACCGGTAACCTCAGTGGCCCAGTATAACAGCGGAACATTGATCAGACAGTCAATAATCAGACGATAATTGTCCTCTGCTCCCAATTCTCCCCATGCCTGAATAAACTGTCCCTTCTCCTGAAACCGGGTAATCAGATTTTCTGCTGCCAGCACTGCAGCTCTTTTAGCATCTTCATTGCCTGTTAATTTGTAAGCTGCCACGCAGGAGGGTGAATACAAAAAGCCCATATCATGATGAGCAACCTCAACTTTATCAATAATTCTGTCTAAAAAACTCCGTACCTGGACTTCACCGGCCTCTTTCAGTCTTTCATCTCTTGTTTTTTCATAAGCAAGCCAGATTTCTCCTGTCCAGAAGCCAGTTGTCCAGCTGATATTCGGTACCGCTTCATAGAAACCATTTTCACTATTGGAATGCTGGAACTTCTCTGTAAAAACATCCAGATTTCCAATCACAATGTCGGATGCTTTCTGTAACAGTTCCTCTACTTCCGTATCTGTAGCCTCCGGGTACGTTAAAAGCTTTTCTATTGTCTGCATAGAATTTCCTCTCCATCTTTCCTTTTTATATATTCACAACAAATCTGACATTTTCCCTTTCCTTCTCTGACAGAGACAGGAAATGTCAGCAGCCAGACATCTTCATCTTTTCCTCTATGATTTCTGAAAATCTCTTTTTTCATCTGCACCGATGCACATTCTTCTGTGATTTTGATTGCAAGATCCCCTTTTTGTCCCCTCAGCAGGATCTGACTCTCCTGTATTAGCGGTTCTATCTGTGTCACAAGCCGTTCCTCAAATAACACTTTATCCGCATTACAAATACAGTCTGTAATCTTTACAATGCTGTCTGTTGCATAGCTTTCCACGATACGCTTCAGCTTCCAGTCTGCACCGGGTTCATACGCACCTGCAAAGGATAATTCCACACATCCTTCACAATCACTTCTGAAGTATTCACTGTGAAATCCGCTTCCTGCAGATTGCTCACAGCCATTGATGATCGGAACGTTATGTCCATAAGATCTGTTACACAAAATATCATATCTGGTATCCGGCTGAAAATACTCTTTTGTATATTCCCCACACCCCAGGTCTGTCAGAAATACTTCTCCTTCTACTGTCAGTAAAAAGCTTCCTATATCATTATGATTGTGCGGTTCATCGTTATTTCCACCTTTGAATGCAATACCGGTTCTGCCTTTTTTCCATACTGCCCATTGTGCCTGTGGAAGCAAGGTAAACCATTCCTCACCTTCTTCTCTTTTCTCATCCTCTGCTTCCAGATATTCCTGTACCCAGATATCATCCTGCAGATTTCCCATGAATCGATAACAATGATCCATCTCAAATTCCATTGCAGCACTTATATCCGGAATTACTACACCTTCTATGTTACGTGCCAGATAACAGGTGAGCCCCAGCCGGTAATGATCCTCGCTTTGCCCATCGGAAAAGCTCACAGTATTGCCCCCCGGCAGATAACATTTATGTTGGAATCTGGCAATATTTCTGACTTTCTCAGAATCCATCAGATCGATTCCACCATCGGTATCTTCTTTTAATTGTCTTGCAAAACCGACAAAATAGGTCATGCCATATGTGAAATAACTCATACCCTCCGGGCAGGTTCCATCATCATGCATCCCCTCAATATAGGCCGGCAGCGTATTACATACACGCTCAATGATTGCTTTTTTCTGTTCTGCCTTATCATTTAACAAAAACAGTGCAGCACTTCCCACACAGGAAGCACAGACCGCAACCCAGTTATTATAAAAATGTTCCCATCTCCATCCCCCCGCCGGTACTTCCATATAAGAATCCAGCAGACGGTATTTGACCATATCCTTTACCCTCTGTACAACCTCAGGCTTTAAATAATTCTTGTTTAAATGAATAATATTGGCCAGAGTCTGTCCCGTCTCAGCTGCAAACAGATCCACCTCTCTCTGCCACTGCATTTTTTTAAGATCAACATGTGCCGGAAGCGCCCAAGTTTCCTCTCCGCATACTTCAAGCAAGACTTCTTCTAATTTTTCAATATCTTCTGGTCGTTTATACCAATATACCAATAAACCAAAAACAACTAAAAATTCTCTTCTTTTAAAATATTCATTTTCATAGATCAGACGATTTCCGGTTTTTTCATACAGCAAAAACATCTCTTCTGTCAAAACAGGTAATTCCTTATAACGCAAGGAATTACCTGTCTCTTCAATATGTTTTCTAAATGCTGCATGATGTTCTCTGATCTGCTGCAATTTAGTTTCCATCATATTCTTATATTACTCCTTAACTGCTCCTACCATTACACCCTTTGTAAAGTATTTCTGTAGGAATGGATATACGCATAAAATAGGCACGGTCGCAACAATAATCGTAGCATAACGGATTGTCGCACCGATTGCTTCTACATCACCTGCCGATATGCCACCCGTCATGGATGTGGTATCGTTTGACATAATGATCTCTCTTAACACAACTTGTAACGGATACATGGTTCTGTCCGTCAGAATGGTAGAACCCCAGAACCAGCCATTCCATGTTCCTACACCATAGTATAAAGCCATGACTGCCAGAATAGATTTTGATAAGGGGAGTATTATTTTAAATAAAATGGTGAAATGACCGGCGCCATCAATTCTAGCAGCTTCACTTAAGGATTCCGGAATACTTTCAAACGAGGTTCTCAATATTATCATATTATAGGTACTTATCGCAAAAGGGATCACTAATCCCAAATGCGTTTCCAGTAACCGCAGATCCTGCAATGTCTGATAAAAGGGGATCATTCCACCATTGATAAACATTGTTATGGTGATCAAGATCATTAATGGTCTCTTAAACATAACATTGGATCTGGAAAAAAAGTATGCACCAATAGCAGTCATGGTCAGCTGTACCACCATGCTCATCGCAAGAATTTTAAGTGTATTCAGATATCCCTGCATAATCATAGGATTCTGGAATACCTTTTTGTATGCTCCAAGACTGAATCCAAGAGGCTTTAACAGTCCGCCTGTATGCTGCATTAATAAATTACCATCACTGACAGATGCCACTAACACATACCAGACCGGATATAAACAAACCAACGATAATAAAGCAAGAATAATAATATTGACTACATCAAATGCTCTGGAGCCAAATGACTCTTTTATTTGTCTTCTTTGAATTTCCGCCATTTTGTCCTCCTTACCACAAGCTTGTTTCTGTCAGTTTCTTACTGATCTTATTCGTTATCAGTAATAATATCACATTGATCAACGAGTTAAATAGACCAATCGCTGCTGAGTATCCCCAATCACGGTCTAACAGACCCACTCTGTACACATAGGAGGAAATAACATCCGCAGTCTCATAGGTTGCTTCATTATATAAAAGAATTGTCTTTTCATAATTAGAACCCAGTACTTGTCCCAGTCTCATAATAAGCATCGTTACAATCGTGGGCATGATCGCAGGAATGGTCACATTCACCAGCTTTTTCCAACGTCCTGCGCCATCAATTGCTGCCGCCTCATAAAGGTCTTCTGACACTCCTGCCAATGCAGACAAATATATGATAGAGCCCCATCCGATCCCCTGCCAGATATCAGATACGATATAAATGGTGCGATACAGGTTAGGATTCTGGATTAAAGATTGTCTCTCTCCACCAAAAAATACCACTATGTCAGTAATAAGACCGGTACTCATTGTAAAATCCTTGATAATACCGGTAACTACCACCAGGGAAATAAAATGCGGCAGATACGTAACGGTCTGTACCACTTTCTTATATCCCTGGCTCTTTACTTCATTTATCAGAAGTGCAAGAATAATAGGTGCCGGGAAACAAATAACGATACCATAAACGCTAAGGATCAAAGTGTTTCTAATCACCTGCCAGCAATACGGACTGCGAAAGAACCTGATAAAGTTATCAAAATCAACCCATTCACTGCCAGCAAAGCCAAGTCTCGGGCTATAATCCATAAACGCCATAATTGTGCCATACATGGGCTTATAGTGAAATAAAATGTAAAAAAGAAGTACCGGAATCACCATGATATATAATGAGCGGTTACGAATCCAATCACGTCTGATTCTGGCTCCAAGTCTCTCTGCATTTGGAATATTTTTTTTCATGAAATAGATACCTCCCATTTCGAGATAATGCCGCAAACTCATAGTGAAGCTTCCGGTACGTGTTCACAAATTATCTATTCTTGTATCTTTCCAAAGATGCTTCTTTAAGCTCAAGAACTCTTGCGAGCCCCATCTTTTCAATGGCTGCCACATAATCATCCCACTCATCGAAGCTACGGTCACCATAGATAAATTTAATGGTTTCCTGATCTCTATATGTAGTTATTTCTGCCATATAAGATGCAATTTCTTTGGCTTCATCCGGTGTCGCTGTAACAGGCGGAATCACATATTCGCCCATATTGGTATCAGACCAGATCGCAATAGCATCCTTTTGCTCCTGTGTTGTATAATACTGTTCCGCATACTCCTCAGCCTGTACAAACGGTCCGTTGTAGCATGCACGTGCATAGCCCGCAATGGCCTGTGTTGCTGAGAGACCATCAGGATTGTTTAACACTAAATCTGTATATACCGGTTGTCCATCTACTACGGTATAGCTTTCACCTTCTGTACCAAAATTGTATAATGTTGCCCCTGCTTCACTATAAGCATAGTCTAATAATCTGGCAACAACCTCTACCTCCTTACAGGATGTAGTAATCGCAGCAGATCCCACACCGATATAATTGTTGTCTCTCTGACCCATCTCCGGTTTTTCACCCTGCTTCAATGTCGGATAGGGTGCCGGAACCAGCACATAATCCTGGTTCGTTGACTGTCCGGCTTTGGTCCAGTTGCCTAAACCAGAACCACAATATGCAAAAGAAGCACCTGCGGTACCATTCGTAATTTTAGCTGCAACCTGATCACCTGTTAATGCCAGAAGGTCGAGATCGACCAATCCTTCTTTCATCCATTTATTCATTGTCATCAGATATTCCTTATAGCCATCCTGTACAGCTCCATAGGTCACTTTTCCCTCTGCATTCAGATAGAATTCCCTGGAAGCTCCATAAGCATATGCAAATGGATTGTTATTGGTTAAGCCGGCTAAAGACCACTGATAAGCAAAGGGAGCTGTTGCACCCTTTTTCTCTTTAAAAGCTGTCAGGACTGTTTCCCACTCATCCATTGTAGTAGGAACCTCCAATTCCAGTTCCTCTAACCAGTCACCTCTAAGCATAAGTCCCATGTTGGTCAGTAATCTGTCTCCTCCACGGATAAACGGAAAGCAATAATAGGTACCATCATCTGTTTTAACCATTTTATCAATCTCAGGATTAGCTTCCAGATATGCCTTAAGGTTTGGACAATACTTATCAATAACATCATTTAACGGAATAATAACCGCATCCTTGATGGCCTTTTCCGGTCCACCGGGATAACCCAGCCAGTTATATTCAATAATATCCGGCAGATCTGTTTTTCCCAACAACAGATTAAATGCCTCTGCCGTCTGTCCTACTGCAGGATGCTGGAATTCAATTTTCACACCACTTTCTTCTTGTAATTTCTTACCAAATTCAGTATCTCCCATATTATTGAAGTTTGCTGCCACGTTACCATTCAGCTCTGACCAGTAAGTAACCGTCACGTCTGTATCAAGCGGATAAGAAGCTGCTTCTGCCGCTGTGCTTTGTGTAGCAGCACCCCCTGTAGCAGTCACTTCTGTTGCCGCACCTGTTTCATTACCTTTCCCACCACATGCTGTAAGACCTGAAACTGACATAGCCGCAGCTAACATCAATGTTCCTAGTCTTTTCAGTTCCTTTTTCATTTTGCTTTTCTCCTTTCGTGTTACCTTACTTAAAACATTTTATTATAAATGCACAGCAATGCTGTACTGTTTATAATCACCATTTTTCTAATATTACATATTTGTATGTTCATAAAAAATCAGATTACTTTGGCAGACCACATCTAAAGTAATGTTTAATTTTTGTTCCGGCTTGATATGTTTTACTACTGTATCCACTAGGGCGCCTAATCCCATGTAGCCCTTTCTGTATCCCCCCTGATCGATCACCAGCGTCAATTCCCCCTTGCGAATGCTTTCTGCGGTATAGCAATTTAAATCTGTTCCGATTCTGACAAAGTTACATTTTTCTTTATTTTCCCGGAACACCTCTGCAGCCACACGGGTATCACCGCTTGTCTGGGCATAATAAAGCTTGACATCTGTATGTTCCTGAAGTGCCTTTTTAATGTTTTCACGAACCGGCCCATCCAGTTCTTCTTTCGTGGAATAACCGTCTATCAAGACTATTTTCAACCCCGGTTTATGTTTTCTTAAATAGTCTTGAAAAGCCTGCAGTTTCTCCCTGTGAATCGTAGAATCCTCACGTCCTCTGCTGACCAATACAGTTCCTTCTTCCGGGGTCATAAGAGCCGTCAACTCGGCTGCCAGCTCTCCAATTTCTTTTTGATAGGCAGGAATACAATAAATTCCGGCAGGTTCCACCATATCATCATCAATCATAAAGGTAGGGATTTTCATCGTAATTAACCGCTGCAGTTCCATCATTATTTCAGTGGTTCTGGAATAACTGCTGGAATAAGAAAATGCCAGTACTCCTGCATACTCACCAGCTCCTTTATCTGCAATCGTCTTCAAAATATCCCGTTCATCCCATTCATCCTTACAGGCAAAAACCTCAACATCTACATTCAGAGGTCTCGCTTCTTCTGCCTGTTTTCGGATGCCTTTCCAGATATTATCAAAATATCTGTCCTCTTCTAATGGCAATATCACTGCAATTTTTTGTAACTTACGTTTAATGCAGGATGCTGCATAATTGATCTCATACCCCATCTCCCGGGCTGTTTGAAGGATCTTATCCCGCAGTTCATCCGTCATGCCTTCCTTTCCTGCCAATGCACGATGCACAGTTGTAGATGAAATACCCAATTTAGCAGAAATATCTTTAATCGTTACCCGTTCTTTCGTATGATATTCTATTTCTCCCTGCATGTTTTTACCTCCTACTGAAATATGCGGTCATAACAGAAGCAACCATCCCTCTTGATATTTGAATCCATAAGGCAACTGTATCTTTTTTAGTTTATCGTTTACGTAAACGTTAAACTATTTAAATGATATAGTTTCACACCGCACTTGTCAATACAGTAAAATAGCCTAATATGCTTCCCTAATATTGTTACTATTTGACAAATATCCATGGTATGATTCCATTATGAACTCTGCTCTCAGACGTAAGCTAAACGGAACAATATTATTCTTTCATCCTTAGTTTTTCCCACAATGTAAAAGTATATAATTTAAGGGCACATCAGATTAGCTGATGTGCCTGACAGTTCTGACATTATTTAATGTTTATTCCATGTAAGCACCCTTCATGGAGCTTACGGCATGCTGTGCGTACAGTTTTAACAGTCCATGCTGATATTTACTCTCAAAGCCCTTCCAGCCGGCTTTCCGTTCTGCCAGGACTGCGTCTATTTCCTCCGGAGTCTTCCTCTCGCCCCGGATTCCCACGATGGCGATCTTTCTGTTCTCCACATCCAGTTCGATCAGATCTCCTTCTTCCACGAATGCAATGGGACCTCCTGCTGCCGCCTCCGGCGATACATGCCCGATGACCGGTCCTCTGGATGCTCCGGAGAATCTTCCGTCTGTGATCAGTGCCACGCTGGAGGCCAGCTTTGGATCTGCACAGATAGCCTCTCCGGTATAGAACATCTCGGGCATTCCGCTGCCTCTGGGACCCTCATAACGGATGAATATTGCATCTCCCGGCTTCACTTCTCCGTGCAGCACTGCACTGATGCATGCTTCCTCACTGTCATAGGGCTTTGCCTTCAGCACTGCCTTGAACATATTTTTCGGGCATGCCGTATGCTTGATCACACACCCCTCCGGTGCCAGGTTGCCCTTCAGGATAGCGATACTACCCTCCGTACCCTTGGCGTGCTCGAAGGAGTGGATAATATCCTCTCTGTCGATAGTTCTTCCGAATAATTTCGACTTTTCGCGAAGCAGTTCATCACAATGTTCATAGAAGCCGTTCTTTTTCAGCTCCTCCAGGTTCTCACCCAATGTCCTGCCCGTCACCGTCAGGACATCCAGATGCAGCATGCTCTTGATCTCTTCCATGACGCGGGGAACACCACCGGCATAGTAAAAATACTGTGCGGGCCAGTCTCCGGAAGGACGGATATTCAACAGGTAATGAGCGCCCCTGTGCAGGCGGTCAAAGGTATCTGCATCAATCTCAAAACCGAATTCATGGGCAATGGCAGGGATGTGCATGGTGGCATTGGTAGAGCCGGAAATGGCTGCATGCACCATGATCGCATTCTCAAAGCTTTCCTTCGTTACGATATCAGAGGCTTTGATCCCTTTTGCGATCAGCTCCATCAGCTGTTTTCCCGCATCGTAGGCTGCCTGACGTAATTCCGGTGCCGTGGAGGGCATCAGTGCGGTGCCCGGCAGCATCAGTCCCAGAGCCTCCGCCATGATCTGCATGGTGGACGCCGTGCCCATAAAGGAGCACGCTCCGCAGCTGGGGCAGGCATGCTGCTTATAATAATCCAGCTGTTCATTGGGAATGACTCCCGTCTTCTCCCAGGCATCGAATTTACCGATCTGTTCCAGGGTAAGGAGCTCATTGATCCTGCAGGCAGGATCATCCACCACATATTTCTTCGGCAGCTCATGTGCCTCCATAACCCCTCCGGTCACAACGATCGCACTCATATCCTTCAGGCGTCCGATGCTCATCAGCATGGCCGGCATGGATTTATCACAGCTGGCTATGAATACGCCTCCATCGAATACTGTGGCATTGGCCTGTGCCTCCACCAGATTCGTAATGGCATCGCGGTGTGCCAGGGAGTAATTGATTCCATCGTGGCCCTGGGCGATACCGTCACACATATCAGTAGCAAAATATCTGGCTGCCTTACCGCCATTTTCATCCACAGCCTTTACCGCTTCTTCCACGAATATATTCAGATGGGCGGAGCCAGGATGGCTGTCTCCGTAGGAGCTTTCCACCATGACCTGCGGCTTGGACAGATCACTTACCTTCCAGCCCATTCCCATACGCAGCGGATCCATCTCCGGTGCCAGTTTTCTCACTTCTTCACTTCTAAGCATAATCGTCTCTCCTTTTCTTTAAGACACTACAAACCATACGATAGTAGCTCCGATCACTCCCACGATACCCACAATGGTCTCCATGGCAGTCCAGGTCTTGAGATTGGTCTTCTCATCCACCTCAAACAGAGATTTGGACAGCCAGAAGCCGGAATCGTTCACATGACTGAAGGCTGTGCCGCCTGCCGCAATGGCAATGGTGATCGTGGCAAGCTGTAACTGTGAGAAGCCGGATACCATAGGCATGGAAGCAATGATCCCCGCTGCCATGGTCATGGACACTGTGGCCGATCCCACAGAGATTCTGACCACTGCTGCCACCAGGAATGCTACCAGCACCATCGGCAGAGGCAGGCTGCCCACGAAATTACCGAACAATTCTCCGATCCCTGAGTTCTGCAGGATAAATCTCAGCATTCCGCCGCCGGCGATCAGCAGGATGATATTACCGCAGGAATGCAGGGAATTCGTCATAATGTTCGTGATCTCTTTTACGCTGAAGCCACCGGGCAGTCCCAAAAACAGCATGGCGCAGATTGTTGACAGTAAAAGAGCGATGACCGGAGTACCCAGGAATTCCAGGACCGGCTGTGCCGGCTTCATGAACGGGATCACAGAGGATAACGTATTCAGGATGATCAAAAACAGCGGAAGCAGGATGATACATACGATCAGCCAGAAATTCGGGTTTTTGCCGGTATTTTTCTGCTCTGCTTCTTTTTCATTTTCCAGATAGGAAGACGGTACCGGGCAATGGATTTTTTTACCGATAAATCCGGCGAACACCGGTCCTGCCAGGATCATCGCAGGAATACCGATGACGATGCCCAGTATGATGACATAGCTGAGCTCTACTCCCAGCATTTCCGCTACCAGCACCGGTCCCGGTGTGGGAGGCACAAAAGCATGTCCGATCGCCAGACCTGCCAACAGGGGAATGGAATAATTAAATACGGATTTATTCGTCTTGCGGGCAATTCCGAATGCCACGGGGATCAGGATCAGCAGACCGGATTCAAAGAATACCGGCATTCCCACGATCAGTCCCGTAATGCCTAATGCCCAGGGCGCTTTCTTCTCCCCGAACACCTTGAGCAGCGTATCCGCAATGACCTCCACGCCACCGGATACCTGCAGGATCGCTCCGAACATGGAGCCCAGACCGATCAGTATGGCAATGGTCTGCAAGGTATTGCCGACACCCTCTGCCAGAGTGTCCGTGATCATGGAAAAGGGCATTCCGGACACCAGGCCTATGATCAGTGCGGAAGACATGATTGCGATGAACGGCTGGATCTTAAGCTTAATGATCAAAAAAAGTAATACTGCGAAGCCTAACAGTGCTCCAATAATCAATCTTTCCGGCGAAGCAACAAACTCTGTCATTTTCATACCTCCTATTTTTCTGTAACCGTTTGTTCTCTCTATATGTCTGACATCTTTCTTTGTATCTTAAGTATAAATGTCTTCTCCGCCTTCTTCAAGTTGTTTCAAATCTACATCTTTTTTCCACATATCGCATAAAAAAAACAGCCCGATGGTGTTACCCAGGCTGGTTTTTCGTATAAATTTATCAATGCTTGTCATTTTATGGTCTTAACTTGTCTGATGACTTTTCTCTTTGTTCGATCAGTTCCAGGAGCTTCTGACGATTGTAGGTCAGATGCATGATCATGGCGCACTTTGCCCCCATGCTGTCTCCCCGGAGGATGGCATCGGTGATGGCTCTGTGTGTCTCTATGGTCTCCTTCATGAGCTGTCTGTTGGTCAGATTGGCAAAGGTCGTCACAGCAGTGTATATAATGGGTACAAGTACCTCAAACACGCGGTTGCCGCTGCATTTTGCAATAGCCTCATGAAATTCCATATCCTTGGGGATGTGATTCTTCCCCTCCAGATAGATCCGCTCGGTCTCATCACACAGCTCTTTGATATGCTGCTTCTCCTCTTCCGTGGCATTCCTGCTTGCCACAGCGGCGACCTCCGGCTCCAGCAGGATCCTGACCTCGAACAGTTCCATAGCCAGACGATACTTATCCTCGAACTGTGCCAGCCCCAAGGGATCCTCCGCCACCATCTCCGTGCTTCTGACATAGGTGCCGGAGCCTCTCTTCACCTCCAGGACACCCTTGGTCACCAGACTCTTCACAGCCTCACGGATCGTACTGCGCCCCACACCGAACAGCTCCGCCAGCTTGTACTCACTGGGCAGCTTTTCTCCGATGGCTATGTTCTCCTGCTTCATATACATCATCAGCTGGTCTTCGATCTGTGGAACCAGCAGTTCGTGATTTACCTTCTCATATTGATACGCCATATCAGCTCCTACTACCCTAAGAATCTTTTATAAGTATCCCCTCATTATTTACTGATCGCTTCGTGAGCTGCTGTTCCTCCAGCTCCTCATAGAACCGGTAATTATTCTTACCGTTCTGTTTGACATAATACAACGCCTTATCCGCTTTTATATAATATTCTTCAAAGTTTCCTCCCTGTCTGCACATGCACAGACCGCAGGACAAGGATGCCGGTGAAGTCTCCGCCGTGACATTTTTTGCCGCACCAAAGCTGTCAAACAGCTTTCTTATCCGCATGCTCATCTCTGCTTCTGATGCCGCCGGCAGATAGAACAGGAATTCATCTCCTCCCAGCCGGCAGACCACTGCGTTCTCCATGCACTCTGTGAGCATTGCTCCTACCAGCCTGAGAGCACGGTCCCCTGCCTTATGTCCATAGACATCGTTGATCTTCTTCAGATTATCCATATCGACAAATCCCAGACAGCCATCATGCTCCTGCATTTTCTCAAGGATCAGCTTTTCACCCTTATGACGCATGGGAAGACCAGTCAGATAATCCAGGCTTTCCCTGGCCTCTCTCTGTCTGGCCAGCTCCAGCTCGCGGATGCGGTCCATCGTCTGGATCAGAGTAACGACCAGCAGGACCACCAGTCCGGTTGCGATAAAGATTCCGGACAGAGACACAACACGGTACACTGCTGTCACCTCCAGCATGACTGCGATCATGGCAGCCACCAGCCCGATCAGCGGCAGCTTGTAATGCTTCGCTGTTCCCTGAATAAGATCCCTGCAAATGGTGATAAATACCGTCAGGAAGGTTCCTGCGATCACCATGTGGGACAAAAACATTGTCGAGATAAAATCTGCGATATTCAGTACCTGTAAGGCCGTGCATAGTACAAAATTCACATAGGTGATACACTCTGCCACATGATAGACCTTCCGGTACCTTCCCTGCTGCACACTGTCAATATAGAACATGATCGGAACCGGGCAGAGCATCACAACGAAGAAGCACATATTCGACAGAATAGAAGCATTGGAAACAAACAGCTGGCGCAGCTTCGATTCTCCCAGCATCCACACTGCTCCCAGGAGCATGCACCATCCCAGGTACTCCAGATCAAATCTCGTCTTATATATAATATCAAGCACCAGACTGATGATCAGCACGACCAGTCCGGCAAACAGCATGGCGCAGGCGATCAGAGTTACCATAAAATAGCAGTGGAACATATATGCCCAGATATCTGATTTATCCCCACAATATACCGTGTTGACGACACCGGAATACTTGTCGGTAAAGGACTGCAGTTCGATCCGCACTTCCTTTCCCGCATCCTCGCCTGATGTCTCGCAGAACACATACCGGCTGGCAGAATTTTTCCCAAAAGGTCTGGTATTCTCCGTATCATACACCGCCCTCAGTTCCCCACCGATGTAAATGCGCACATTCTCCAGAGAGGACCTGATGGCGATCGTATTTTCATGATAATCCTGTGGGAGCACTGACCGGATGACCAGAGGCTCTCCGGCAGGCACATCACATCTGCCCGGAACCGGGATTTCCTCTTTGGTTCCGTCTGCCAACACCCGGTAAAAGGTTCCGGTATAAGTAAAGCTTTCCTCCGTGACCGGTTCCCTTTCACTTGGGTAAATATATTGTCCCCAAAGGAATGCCGCAAGCAGCACACATATCACTACATAAAATAAAATTCTTTTATACTTTCGGATCGTATATTTCTCTTCTGTCAACTTTTCTACCTCATTAAGTGATACCGGGGCAGCCCCCGCTTTTATTCCCTTATCGGGGTTCTGTCCATGATCTTTCAACCACTTATCAACAAGTTTATCACAAGCCGCTGAAAAAAGTAACTATCTATTTTACCCCGCAAAATGTTTATGGAAAATTCATTCGACAAATCATGCTTTCCGAACTAAAATAGGAATGCGATATGATAATTTCATGATCCTATGAAAGGAGACAACATGATATGAAGAATAAAAAATATTCCATCATTTATAGCAGCTTAACAGGTAATACCAAGGTGCTGGCTGATGCGATCCACGAGGCATTACCTCAGGATGAATGTGAGTATTTCGGTGTGTCCGACACCGTGATCCCTTCCTCCGAACTGCTCTATATCGGATTTTGGACCGATAAGGGAAATGCAGATACCAAGACCTTACAGCTATTATCGCAGTTAAAGAATAAACAGATTTTTCTGTTTGGAACTGCAGGCTTTGGTGGCAGTGATATCTATTTTCG